>VTLG01003550.1_pt1 | contig 28902 bp, 44 predicted proteins | sample 4694571 | NCBI WGS metagenome assembly VTLG01 (sample SAMN12604809, study PRJNA352737) | marine metagenome | biome: ENVO:00000447; feature: ENVO:00000209|ENVO:00000569|ENVO:01000036; material: ENVO:00002151; isolation source: viral sequences binned using virsorter ...
GCAATTATTGAATATCATAATAATTATGGCAAAGGCAAACGTGAAAATAATTATTGGGATTGGTTAATGATAATACCTATTAACGTATCAGTAATGACACAAGGATATTTTGCAGGTATTGAAACTAAAAAAAATTCAGCAACTATAAGAGCATATAGACTTGTATTAGCAGAAATGTTAGAACAATTAATAAATAAGATAGAAAAACTCGAACCAACTGATGAATGATATTTACATTGAAATATCTAAATTGTCAGACAAGTTCCGAGAAATGTGTTATGGTATTACTAATGACAAAGAAGATATTGATAATGTAGTACAAGAATTGATGCTCTATTTCTTACAGATGAACCCTGAAACAATCAAAAAAATATGGGAACAAGACGGAAAAAAAGGTATTATAAGATATGGGGCAGTTGTAATCAGAAGAGCCTTAACCTGTAAAAACAATGCGTTCTACTATAAATACAAAAAGTATAATACACATCTTGACAGCAGTATTCACGTTAGTAGTATTACTACTGATTTTAATTATGTATATGACCATCGTGTTAATTATAAAACTTTGGAAAATATTGCAGAAGAAACTCAAACAGACAAATCATATTATTTTAAAGAAATAGACGATGCTCTTGAACAATTAAATTGGTATGATAAAAAAATATTTGAATTATATTATTACGAAGGTAATACTCTAGATAGTCTTGCAAAAAAAACAAAAATCAGTAGGAACAGTTTATTTACTACAATAGACAAAGTAAGGAACATTCTTAAAATAAAATTAAATGAGTAAAGTAAAATTATACAATCCTGTTAAGAATAACACTTGGGTAATGATGTTTGGCTTTGAAGCACCAAAAGATTACAAATATAAAAGACGTTGGACTAAATGAAATTTTTTGTACCTGATAACATATATCAAGACAGAATTGCAATATGCAAATCTTGTGAGCATTATTTAAGTTTACTAGGTAATTGTGGTATATGTAAATGCTTTATGAAAGTCAAGGCAAGATTAGCCCCTATGAGTTGTCCTAAAAAATATTGGAACAAAACTTCAAGCATACCTGAACCTGATGAGTTACCGCAAGATATAATTCATGAAATAACAATATTATGGGAAGATTTAAAAACAGGAGTAGCAAAAGATGTAAAAGCAAAAAACAAGATGATAGATATATATAACACTATATACGCAACAAATTTTAATGCTAATACTAATTGCGGCTCTTGTATATCTACTTGTTATGATGGTATAAAAAAACTATATAATAAATACAATACAGAATGATGAAACACGCACTTATAGTACTGGCGATTATTGCCTTAATATTTTTATTTGCAGCAATTATGATTGATGCAGCATTTAAAAAACACGAAAGAAACAAATTCAATAAAAACTTAAATAAATATAATAATGAACGAAAAAGAAATACCTGAATACTACAAAGGTAATAATGGTTATATGGCAAAAGATGTTGTAGGTAATTTTAATCTTACTTACAATATAGGTACCGCAACAACGTATTTATTACGAGCAGGAAAAAAAGAAGGTAATCCTGCAGAACAAGATATAAGGAAAGCAATTAATCATTTACACTTTGAGTTAGATAGAATACACAAAGAAAACAAAACTAAAACAGGAGCAATAGCAAAATGACATTATATACTTGCGAATGTAAAAAAGAATCAAAAGAAATAAGCAAAGCTACTATTGTACACAGAGAAGGTAAATGGGTATGTAAAGAAGCTGTATGCAGTTGTGGTAAATATATGGACAGTGAGCCTGAAGATGGAATACCTAATTTACACAGAACAGAAGAATCACTGAGCAGAAATAAGAAACGTGATTATCTTTGGGATAGTGCAAAAGAAAAACTAGTAGGCGAAAGAGGTATAAACGAGAACTATAAATAAAAATCAAATAAATACATTATATAGTATGAAACAACAAGTAAATATTAGCCAAGTTAAAACAAATCCTAACAATCCTAGAATTATCAAAAATGATAAATTTCAAAAATTAGTAAAATCTATACAAGAATTTCCTGAAATGTTAAAACTTAGACCAATTGTAGTAGATGAAGATATGATGGTTTTAGGTGGCAACATGAGATTAAAAGCAAGTAAAGATGCAGGATTGAAACAAGTTTGGATTGAAATAGCAGAAGGATTAACAGAAGCACAAAAAAAAGAATTTATAGTAAAAGATAATGTAGGCTTTGGAGAATGGGAATGGGATATGTTAGCTAATGAGTGGGATAGCGTTCAATTAGCAGAATGGGGATTAGATGTATGGCAAAATGAAGATGATGAACAAAATAATGATGTAAATGATATATCAGATAATATTGCTGAAGAATACAGAGTTGAAATAGAATTAACATCAGAAAGAGAACAAGAACAAGTATATAATGAATTAACTAAAAAAGGATATAAATGCCGAATTTTGACATTTTAAGACAAAGCAAACCTAAAAAAACTTTTAGAGTATCATCAGTAATGGGCAAGTTTGATTTACAAACTGAACATATTAAAGAACATTTTAAAGGTAGTATAGATATGCCAGATAATTGGCAAATAGGTTTGATAGTTGGTAATAGTGGAACAGGAAAAACTACAATAGCAAAAGAATTGTTTGAAGATGCTTATGTTACTAACTTTGAATATAAAGCAGAAACAATTTTAGATGATATGCCTGAATCAGCTTCAGTTGATGATATAACTAAAATATTTAACAGCGTTGGATTCAGTTCACCACCAAGTTGGTTAAAACCTTATTCTGTATTATCTAATGGACAAAAAATGAGAGTTGATTTAGCAAATGCTTTATTAAAAGAAGATAAGCTAATAGTATTTGATGAATTTACGTCAGTAGTTGACCGTAATGTTGCTAAAATAGGTTCATATGCAATGCAAAAAGCTATAAGGAAGTCAGACAAACAATTTATAGCAGTAACATGTCATCATGATGTTCAAGATTGGCTATTACCTGATTGGGTATTCAATACAGATAGTATGACCTTTCAAATACTTGAAGGGCAAAAAAAAAATAGACCAAAAGTTAAATTTGAAATATTCAAAACAAGAGATAAGTCAATATGGAGAATATTTGCTAAACACCACTATTTAAGTCATACACATAATAATGCAGCACACGTTTATGTTGCATATGTTAATGAACAAATAGCAGGTTTTATAAGTATATTACATTTGCCAAACAAAAAACCTAATTTAAAAAAAGTACATAGATTAGTAATATTGCCAGATTATCAAGGAATAGGTATTGGTGGGAGATTGTTAGACTTTATAGCAAAGAAATATACTAATGATAAATTTGTAATGGGAATAACAACATCTGCACCAAGTTTGATATTCTCACTTAAAAGACATAAAGATTGGAAATGCTATTTTTTTGGTAGAAATACAGGTAAACAAAAAATGGTTGGATTTAATAAAACAAGTACAAAAAATAGAATAACAGCAGCATTTAGATATATAAAAAATGGAACAAAATAGAACAAAGGTCAACAAAGATAGAATGTTAAAAGCATTAGAAAGTTCACTAGGAGTAATAACTACTGCATTGAAAGCATGTAATTTAAGTAGAACAAATTATTATAAATGGTTAAAAGAAGATGAAGAATTTGCTAAAAAAGTACAAGAAATTCAAAATATAGAAAATGATTTTATTAAATCAAAATATTATGAATGTGTTAAAGACAAAGTACCATCAGTAGTAATTCATGCAGCTAAAACTAGACTTGGTTGGAATGAAACTAATAAATTAGATATTACAAGTGGTGAAGAGCCAATCAAAATAAACATCAATCTTGGAGATTAATGCTGAATTTACATCAACGCAAAAAACTTGCTTAAAATATTTATTTGATAATAAAACAAAAGAAATATTATTTGGAGGAGCAGCAGGTGGTGGTAAGTCGTGGGTTGGTTGTAGTTACTTAATTACAATGTGTTTAACATATCCAAAAACTAGATATTTAATGGGAAGGAGTAAATTAGATTCACTAAAAAAAACAACATTAAATACATTTTTTGAAGTTTGTACGCATTGGAAGTTAAAATCAGGAGAGCATTATACATTTAATGGACATTCTAATATAATAACATTTTATAATGGTTCTGAAATAATATTAAAAGATTTATTTTTATATCCATCAGACCCAAATTTTGATAATTTAGGTTCATTAGAAATAACAGGAGCATTTATTGATGAAGCAAACCAAATAACAGAAAAAGCAAAAAATATAGTAGCATCAAGATTAAGATATAAATTAGATGAAAATAATTTAATTCCAAAAATGCTAATGACTTGCAATCCTGCTAAGAATTGGGTGTATACAGAATATTACAGACCAGCTAAAGACAACAAAATAAAACCATACAGAAAATTTATACAAAGTTTAGTTGGTGATAATACTTATATATCTAAGCATTATGAAAAACAATTATTTGAATTAGATGAATTAAGTAAACAAAGATTATTATATGGTAATTGGGAATATGATGCAACTGATGATAGTTTAATAGATTATAATTCTATAATTAATTTATTTTCTCAAAATGGAAAAGATGGTCAAAAATACATATCTTGCGATGTAGCACGTTTTGGAAGCGATAAAACAGTTATAATGTTGTGGCAAGGGTTACATATTAAACAAGTTAGAACATTGCTTAAATCAGCTGTAAATGAGGTTGTAGATGAAATAAAGAAATTGCAACAAGACAATGCAGTGCCACTTAGAAACATAATAGTAGATACTGATGGTGTTGGAGGTGGTGTGACTGACTATTTAAAATGTCAATCATTTGTAAATAATTCAAAAGCATTGAAAAACGAAAATTATCAAAATTTAAAAACACAATGCTATTATAAATTAGCAGATTTAGTAAATAAAGCACAAATAGGAATAGATTGTCCAGATATAAGTATAAAAAATTATATTATAGAAGAACTAGAGCAAGTTAGAACAAAAGATGCAGACAAAGATAACAAGTTGCAAATAATACCCAAAGACACAGTAAAAGCCATACTAGGACGTTCACCTGATTATTCTGATGCATTAGCTATGCGTATGTATTATGAAATTGATGGTAACTACGGAAGGTATTTTGTGCAATAAGAAAGGGGGGTAAGTATTTTAGTATACTTTAGAACCCCCCTTACGACAAGAGAAAAACAGAAATGAAGCTGCGAATATACAAATTTTAAACTAAATACAAATTTTTTACATTATATATTATGAAGGTCAAGATAAAAAAAGATGACAAAATAAAAAGCTACCAAGTAATCAAAAGTTGGTCAGAGGTTACTTTAGAAAAATGGTTAAGTATAGTAAGCCTAGAAGAAGCAGGAGCATCTGAAGAAGCATTGAGTACATTAAAACAATTATCAAATATACCTGATGATTTAATTAAGCAACTAAGCATATCAGATGTAGCAACTATTATGGACAGAGTATCTATATTGCAGCAAAAAGCAAATGGTGCTTTAAAAAGAATAATAAAAGTTGAAGGTAAAGAATATGGCTTCCACCCTAGTTTAGACAGGATTACTTTAGGAGAGTATGCAGACTTAGAGACTTTTATTAAGTTAGGAATACAAAAACATTTGCCTGAAATAATGGCTATATTGTATAGACCAATAGTTGAAAAGAAAAATAAAATATATACAATAGAAAAGTATGATGGAGATATTGATATTAGAACAGAGGTAATGAAAAAGATGAAAGCAGAACAAGTGCAATCAGCTCTGGTTTTTTTTTGGACTTTCGCCAAAGAACTCTTGATAGCTTTGCCATCATTTTTGACAAAGAAGCTGAAGGAAACGAGAATGCAATTGCAAGCGAAAGTTTTGCAGAAAAATGGGGTTGGTTCGGGGTGATGCACAGGCTCTGTAATCAAGATATTAGTAAATTAGAAAGTATAACGAATTTAGGATTGTTAGAATGCTTGACTTGGTTAAGTTACGAAACAGATTTAAATTCACAAAATAAAGTAAAATTAGATGGTTAATAATAAAACATACAACAACGTAGTAAACACATTACTACATATAGGAGAAAAATATTACGGAATACAAACTACAAGCGTAGGAGATATATTTGATGTTGACCTCGAAAAGAACACAAAATTTCCATTACTACATATTACACCTACTAATGTAGCTACAGGAGATTCTACATTGACGTATAACTTTCAAATCTTTGTAATGTCTATGGTAACGGAAGAAAGTAATTGGACAGAAAATAGAGCACCTGCAGGAACTCCTACTCCAGGACCTGCAACAACATTTACTAAGCTATATAAAACATTAAGTAATGAACAGACAGTATATAGCGAGATGCTACAAGTATGCACAGATTATATTAGTATTTTAAGACACTCAATACAACAATCTGAATTTTCATCTGTACCAACTCCAGGAGGTGCAGCACCACAATATAATAATATTAATCAACCTATATATTTTACAGAAGGTCAGTTTACAATGGAGCCTTTTGCAGAAAGATTCGACAATCTGTGTGTTGGTTGGGTTTTCAATATTGGATTGTTAGTACAAAATAATTTTGATGCTTGTAATGCACCAATATCGAATTCAAGAGGAGCAGGATATTAATATGATAGAATATTTAAAAAAAATAAATAAGATAAAAATAGGTAAAGTAGAAATACAACTAATACCACCAACAATAAGAATAAAAATATGAACTACGAAGATGTATTAGAAAAATTAGAAGCAATAAGTATTAATCTTGAAAGCTATACAGATTATCCACAAGCTGCTACAAACAATGCTAAACGTGCTAGAAAATGGAAAGAAGAAAATGGCTCTGATTGCGGAACTCGTGTTGGGTGGACTCGCTCTTCACAATTAGCAGAAAGAAAACCAATAAGTAGAGATACAATAGCACGTATGGCTTCATTTAAAAGACATCAACAAAATAAAGACGTACCCTACTCAGAAGGTTGTGGTGGAATTATGTGGGATGCTTGGGGTGGTGCTTCAGGAATAAATTGGGCAATTAATAAATTAAAACAAATAGATAAAAAATAAAATTATGGCAGATTTAACAACAACAATTACAGAATCAGTAATCTTGAATGGTGCTACGAGAGGTTCTACAAACACTTATACAATACCAAATATTGTAGACTGTATGGAAAGAATACTTACTTGTGCTCACGGTAATATAACTACAATAGCAGTTTTCAATTCAACTCCACACGGAGCTGCGGGTGCTTTAGATTTAGAAAATGCTAAATATATTCGTGTTACAAATTTAAGTACAACAGAGGTTATAGACTTAGCAGTAGTAACAGAAAACACATTATATACAGTAGTATTAACTTCAGGTATGTCGCATATATTATGTCAGGCAGATACAGCAGCAATAGGAGAAGATGACACTACTACACCAGCTTTTCCTACGTTAGAAGATATAGTAACTTTACAGGTAAAACCAAGAGGTTCAGCAGATGCACAAGTAGAATTATTCGTTGGATTAGTGTAATGAAAAACTTTGAAAGAAGATTAGAATCTATAGGAAAGCAGTTTGTAAGACAAGCTAGAAAAAACTTACGTAAAGCAGGTAAGGGTGGTGGTAAGTTAGAGAGTTCTATAAAAGCAGTTGTCAAGCAAACAGGAGATGGATATTCTCTACAATTTCTTATGGCAGATTATGGTACTTTCGTAGACAAAGGTGTAAAAGGAACAGGAGGAGAAATACCTAACGGTAAATACAAAGGAAATTGGGGAGGTCGTAGATGGTTTATAAATTACAAAGGGCAAAGGCAAGACAGCCCATATAAGTATGGTAGAGGTACAGGAAAGAAAGGCGGATTGACAAGAGGTATTGCTTCATTTATTAGAAAAAAGAATTTACAGCCAAGAGACGAAAAAGGTCAATATCTATCTCCTAAAGGATTAAAGTATTTAATCGTTAGAAATATATGGATTAGAGGTATTCATGGTGTAAGCTTCTTTCAATCAGCATTAAGAAGTTCAATAGAAAATGTATTAGGAGACGAAACATTACAATCAATTAAATTAGATATATTAGACGGACTAGAAAAAGTCGGTTGGAAAAAAGAATAAAATTATGGCAGTATACGGACAAACACAAATAGTACAGAAACCGAGATTTGAGCAATTAGTTGCAGGACAGCCAATTATATTTGTAGTAGAAAATAATCAAGTTGTTGCAGATGAAATTAGAGTAAAACACAGTGCTAGATTATTCATATCAGAAGCAGATACAGTATCAACAGCAGCAGAATATAAAATTGGAGACTTTAAAACTACTCCGAATAATACAGGAGCAGGTATATTTGATTTTAGCGACTTGTTACAATCATATGTAAGTGCAGATAATGAAATATGGACAAACCCATTTGGGGACCCCAACGGAGCAAACGCAGAATACAAGCAAGTTGATGTATCTGAGAATAAACCTGTGCCGATTCACATGGTAGATAAGTTTTCGAGGTCTACTAATAGTACAGTATGGTTCAAAATACAATTCAGAACAGAATGGTATGATACTACTACGAATACAGTTATACATACAAATACTACTGTAAATTCTGTCAATTATGTTTTATATAATGGTTACCTTAAACATACAGACGTAATAGAACGCAAAGGGGGTGTATATGATGTTGACTTAGGTTATGATTTAAGAGATAAATTTAGACTGTCAAGTGATAGTAAACAATTTATGACTAATGCTCCATTATATCAGTATGCTAACCAATTCGACTATATGACTATGTCTATAATGCTGTTAGAAGATATATACCAAGCAAATAGTATTGGTGTAAATAAAATTAAATTCCAAAGATACGACCATAGTGGCTCAACTGTTGGCGGTGCACATTATCACTACATTACAGGAAGTACAGACGGCGGTTTTAGTTCAAATACTAACAATACAAATTTTAATTTTGTTTACAATAAACAAATATTTTTTGGCTGCGGTCCTGCTAATTTGAATCAAGCATCAGCTACTTTTGATTGCAATCCTGATAGCGTATCTTTTTACACGATAAGAGCAGAGGGGTCATCAGGACAAAATTTATCACAACAGTATAGAATATATATTAATTGTCCTACTACTAAAGGTTTTGAACCAATTAGATTAACTTGGCTTAATCAATGGGGTGCTTGGGATTATTATACTTTCACAATGAAATCTGTTAGGAAACTTAGTACAAAAAGCACAAAATACCAACCATTACAAGGACAATGGAATAGAGGTACATATCAGATAGCTAGCCATAGGGGTGGTAAAAAAACATTTAGAGTTAATTCTAGCGAAATGATTAAAATAAATACAGATTTTGTTACAGAAGAAGAATCTGCTTGGTTCGAAGAGCTAATGAACAGTCCAGAAGTTTATATTATAGAACAAAAACAAACTGACCAAACACATTCAGCTTTGAACCAATATGTAACTCCTGTTACTTTAAAGACAACTTCATACACAAGGAAAACAGTAGCAAATGATAAGTTAATACAATACACTTTTGATATAGAAAAAACAAAAACATTAAGAACACAATCGGTATAATATGTCAGTACAATTAACACTATATCCACAAAATTATAATGGGCAGTATAATCTTTTAAGTGCAGACCCATTTAACTTAATTGCAGACCAAGACTTTTCTGAAATAGTTCATCAAAATGACACTAACGCATTTATCTATACAGGTATTTCTTATGCTAATCAACATTATTTAATATATAATGCAGCAGTTGATTTTGTTATGCAAGGTAATGGTACAAATTTATATTTGAATGCTTGGAAAGTATTTAGTACAGGTATACCTAATATTGAAAGGATAGGAGGTACAAATCCAAAACTTCAATTTTGGTATCAACATACTTCAGGTTTTATAATGCGAGTACCAGGAACAACTACAGGAGCTCAATGGGAATTTAGCGTAAGGCAAAGATATAAAGAATCAGGAAGTGAAGGTGGAGAATTACGACTTTTATGTCTAGATGGTTATGCAGGTAGTTTTGCCGCAGATATAATCTATAATGTTGCAGCTTCTCCTTCAGGCGATACTACTCCTGAAACATTTTCAACAACATTTACAGCAAATGGTTCTTATAGTTATGTCTTAATGACTTGGCGAGCAAATAACCAATCGAATTCAAATGATAGCTTAATAATAGACAGGGTATCTGTAAAAGAAGTAACCACAACTCCTACAGGTTCTTCTACTTTAGTATCTAATGGTTCTGTAATAGTTGACTTATACGAAGATGAAGATATACCACTTACATTAAGCGTAGACAACTTTAAAAATGCTGCTGAAAAAGTACAATCATATTCAAAGGCGTTTAAACTTCCTGCAAGTAAAAGAAACAATAAAATATTTGACAGTATATTTGAAATAACAAGAGAAACGCAAGGAACGACATTATTCAATCCTTACATCAAAACTAAAGCAACATTGAAGCAAAATGGATTCTTGTTATTTGAAGGGTATTTGAAATTAATAGATATTACTGAAAAAGACCAAGAACGTAGTTATAATGTAAACTTGTATTCTGAAGCCATAGCATTAGCTGACGTATTGAAAGGTAAAACATTCAATGAAATTAATTTTGAAGAATTGAACCACCCTTACAATAGAACACAAATAGCGTACAGTTATAATGATTCAGGTACTGCGATAACTTGGTCTAATCCTAATACATCAGGTTTTAGAACAGACTTCAAAACTTTGAAATACCCTTTTGTAGATTGGAATCATCAAATGACAGTAGCTCCTTCAGGCGGCTCACAAACTGAAGGTATGCCTATTTTAGATTCATTAGAACAAGTATTTAGACCGTGGATAAGTTTACATTACTTAATAAACAGGATATTTGCAGATAGTCCATTTACATATAAGAGTGATTTATTTGATAGTGACGATTTTAAGAATCTGTATATGGATTTTAATTGGGGAGATGGAGAACAAGCACCTACATTTACAAAGTCAGGTTCAAAAAGGAATTATTTTGTGACTAATACTTATCCTCAGATGAATTACCCTATTAATAATGGTACATACAAAGAAACTTTACCTAATGACAAAGAAAATGGATTTAACAGAGAAACAGGAGGGTATTCTGATAGATTAGGGCACGTTATATATGAAGAAAATAGTACAACTGTTTCTACTACTCCTGCATATACAGATTGGTCAGCTTGGGTTGCTTCTTATGATAATCAAGAATACACAATGACTGTATTGCTAAGAACTAGGTCAGATAATGCAGGTAGTGGTATTAGTCATATATTAGATGCTAAATGGGTACACGAAACAGCAGCAGGAGTAAAAACAGATATTCCTGCTACATTATTCACTTCTTCTAACAATTTAATTAATGACTATGAAATAACCTTTACTAAAATAATACAGACAGGAGATAAACTGTATATGATGGCAAAGGCAGATACATCAGATATAAAGGTATTGTACTGTAAAGTAGATGCTACTACTTCAGCTTCTGTTGATGTAGATAGTGCAGCTTTTAACAGTATTAGAGGAGAATTAGAGCAATGGGATTTTTTAAAAGGTATATTTACTATGTACAATTTAATTGCTACTCCTGACAAAGAAAACCCATTTCAAATAAACATAGAACCATATCCTGAAGTATTTATTAAAGACACAAAGTCAGGAACCACTACAGACTTAGGTCTTTCTGCAAGAAGTATAACGCACGATTGGACAGAAAAAATAGACGTGAGCCAAATTAAATTAGAACCTCTTACAGATATTGATAGAGTAGTACATTTGAAATACGCAGAAGATGATGATGATTATATGTTTACTAATTACAAAAAATCTGTTCAAGGTCATTTATATGGCAGTAAAGTATATGATTCTAATTACAGCTTATTACAAGGAACTAAAGAAATAATTGCAGAGCCTTTTGCTGCTACTATTATGAAACCACTTATGTCACAATACCCTGAATTAGTAATACCTAGTATTTATAGTTTATCAGATGATGGCGAATGTAGTGGTTTTGAAAATGCACCACGTATATGTTACAATAATGGAGTTGTTGATTTATCTGCTTTTGGTATTAGTTATTACATACCTGAACAAAATGGTGTTGTAAGTTCTAATGCAGATGAATATTTAAGATTCAGTCATTTATCAGAATTACCTATTGATTTTCAAAATGACGATACTAGAGACGTTAATTTCGGAGCTTGTCAATTAGTAGTAGGTGCTGATTTGGCAACTCCTGTTGTAGATAACTTATACAATAGATATTGGGCACCCTACTTAAATGAACTATACAGTCCTGATACACGTACTATGACGTTAAAAGTAGACTTACACGCAGGAGACATACAGAGCTTTGAATTTAGCGACTATGTATTTATTAAAAATAGAACATTTAGAGTGAATAGAATAGATTACAAACCTAATGACTTGTCAACAGTTGAATTTATATTAATTAACACAATCACACCTGAACTATGACAATAATATACAGAACAGCACCAACAGTAACTAAAGTTGAAACAACAAGCACCCCTTTTTTAATAGGTATAAAGCCAAAGAATATAGAGCCTAGTGGTGTAGTAGTTTTTACAGATGGCACTAATGATATTCTTCCGAATAGAGATGAATGTCGTACTTATGGCTATGAGTATGATGAAGTTACAGGTACTTGTTATGCTTTTAAAAATAATGTGCTTTTGACTAACGAATTTCAAAATACTAACAATTCATTTACAGGTAAAGGTAACACATCATATACAGGAGTTGAAAATACTAGAATGATAGGTGACCAAAATGAAGCATTTAGACAAAGTAAAAACAATTTAGTATTAGGGTATCAAAATAGAGTAGATGCAAATATACAAAACTCTTTAATGATAGGAAGAAAAGCTAATGTTACAGCAGATAACAGTTTAGTGATAGGAGGTAATCAGGCAAGTGATGTATTAGGCACTAGACAGTCAATTAGGGTAATGTACGGAGGACAAACTACAGGAACTGCTAATGTTTCTCTAGGAATGAATAACAAATCAGGAGAAAGATTTTCAGTTGTAGAAAATTCTGTAATTTATTTTCACGCAGAAACTATTGGCTTCAGGACAGCAGGTTCAGGTTCAGGAGCAGTAGGAGATTATTATTCAGCAGTAGAAAGAGGAGTTTTAGTAAACAATGCAGGTACAGGAAGCATACAAAGAGAGAGAGATATAATTAAAACTTCAGGTACTATTACAAATTGGCGAGTATTAGCCGAAGTAGGAACTAATAATACCTTAGCTTTAAAATGTAGAGGTAACACAAATCAGACAATAGAATGGGTATGTAATGTACAAATAACACAACTAATTTTTGGAGAATTAGCATAAAAAAATAAAGATATGGCAGACGCAGTATTAAACGCAAGAATAGATTCAAACACAGGAGAAGTAGCAAAAGGAATGGAAGAAGTTGCTAAGAACACTGAAAATGTAGGAAAAGCTGCTCAAAAATCAAGTGGCGGAGTAAAGAAATTGGGCGTAAGTTTTGGAACGTTAATGAAAGCTACAGGAATAGTAGCATTATTGAGTAAAGCATTTGAGGTTCTGAAAGAAGTATTTATGAGTAACCAAAAAGTTGTTGATGGTTTTAATGTTGTTATGGAATCATTGAAAAGAGTATTCAACGATTTATTCAAAGTAATAACAGATAATGTAGAACCTATAAAAGCAGCATTCAAAGCATTATTTGAAGACCCAAAACAAGCTATCAGTGATTTTAGTGACGCGTTCTATGAAGGTTTTACAAAAAGATTTGAACAAGCAGGAGATGTAGTAAATAGACTTAGTGCAGGTTTTGGTAAATTATTTAAGGGAGATTTTAAAGGTGCATTAGAAGAAGTAAAAGAAGCAGGAAAAGAAGCAGTAGATGTAATAACAGGAGTTGATGATAGTTATGAAGATGTAAAAAACACAATAGTAGATTACACGACAGAAGTAGTAAAAGGTGCAAAGGCACAAGTAGCAGCAAATAAAGCAGCACAATTCGCTGAATTAGAAGTTAGGAAATTACAAGCTGAAAATCTAAAAGCTGCTGAAGATGAAAGACAAATAAGAGACAATGTAAACTTATCATTTCAAGAACGTATAGAAGCAAATCAAAGGTTAAGTAAAATATTAGAAGAACAACAAAACGCACAAAAGTCAGCATTACAAACAGAGATTGATGCCCTAGCTATGGCAGTACAAGTAAATGCAAGTGATGAAAATAAATTAGCGTTATTAGCAAAAGAAATAGAGATGCTTGAACTCGAAGAAGCTATAAATGGACAAATGTCAGAACAACTAACTAATCAAGTGGCTCTAGAAAACGAATTAAGAGACGCTAAACAACAAACAATGTTAGAAGGTCTATCTGCTTCAGAGAGAGAATTAGAAGAACTTAGAATAGCGTATGAAGAAAAGAAAAGACTAGCAGAGCAAGCAGGTATGGACACAACAGCAATTACAGCTCAATATGAAAGTGAAAAAACAGCTATAATGGAAGCTAATAATACTAAACAATTAAAATTCTCTGAAATGTCACAGAAGCAACAATTAGGAATTGCTTCAAGTACAGCAGGAGACATGGCTACTATATTAGGCGAAGAAACAGCAGCAGGTAAAGCAATGGCAATAACACAAACAACAATAGACACTTTTCAATCTGCACAAGGAGCTTTCAAATCTATGGCAGGTATACCTGTAGTAGGTCCTGCGTTAGGAGCAGTTGCAGCGGCAGCAGCAATAGTTGCAGGTATGAAAAATATACAAGCTATCAAAAGTGCTAGTTCAAGTGGTCCTAGTGGAGGAGGAGGAGGTGGAAGAGGAGCAGCAGCAGCCGCAGCACCTGCACCACAAATGATGTCAGGAGAATTTGACTTAACAGGTGGAATAGAACCTGAAGCTACTAGAGCTTACGTTGTAACAGACGAAATGACTGATAGCCAAAACCAATTAGCAAATATTAGACGTAGGTCTACAATTTAAAAATCAAATAAATATTAATTAAATACATTATATAATATGCCGTGCGAGAAATGTAAAGACGAAAACTATAAATGGGGCAAGACAGGTTCCTGTAAATACAAAACTAAAGAAGATTGTGAGAAAGCAAATCCAAAAAATTATAATAAAATGAGACCAACACCAATAGGAAAAAAGTCGTATGAAGAATACGAGAAAGAATTAAAAGAATATAATTTAAGTTCAACACAAAGATTTGATTTTAAAGATTTAAAAAGCGTAGAAAAATCAATATCTGACGCAAATAAGTTAGGGGAAGTAGATGATATTGTTAGTGGTATGAAAAAATCTAAAACTACGTATGATAGTTTAGGTAAAGAATATGATTCTATTACTAAAGAACTAAAAAAATTAAATACTCAACAAGATAAACTAAGTAAACCTTTAGGTAAAGCAGAAGATACTTTTAAAAGTTTAAGAAGTAAGGCGGCACAATTAAGAAATAAAATGATTACTGCTTATGATAATTTAGAGTACAACAGAAATATTTTTACACGAGCTCTTAAACAATTAGGAATCACGAAACAGCCACCTATCATAAAAGAAGCTACAAATAAGATGAAAGTGATTGATAAGTCTATAAAAGCATTAAACAAAGCGACTGATTTAGAATTAAAATAATATGAAAGAAACTAGAATAGTAGAACTCGTAATAGCAGATGATTCACAAGAGTTAGCAATAGATGCTATCAGCTTAGTTGAATCTCCTGCAATAGAGCAAGACTTCGTATTTTTTGGAAAAGAGAAAAACAACTTAACATTCGCAAAAGTTGATGAAGAAAAGCGTATGCTAGTAAGTCCTGCATTAATACCTAACAAGCAAATATTTAGATACGACCCAAATACTGAATCAGAATACTACGTTTACTTTAGCCCTGAAACAGTACGTAAAGCATCTGAGTTGTATTTAAAACACAACAACCACCACAAAGCTACATACGAACACCAAGACAGAGTGAGTGGCGTTTTAACAGTTGAATCTTGGATAAAAGAAGGCGATATGGATAAGTCAAAAATGTATGGCTACGATTTGCCTAACGGAACTTGGTTCGTTAAGATGAAGATAAATAATGATGACCTTTGGCAAAAGATAAAAGCAGGAGAATTAAAAGGTTTATCAATTGAAGGTTACTTCACAGATAAAATGGAAAAAATGTCTGAAAGAAAACCTACAGACGAAGAAATACTCTCGGCTTTGAATGAGATAATAAAGGAAAATCAAATAACTAACAAATAATTACATTATATAAAAAAAGAACCTATGGACATCAAAGAACAAATACTAGTAGCTCTTGGTCTTAATAAAGATGAAGAAGTTAAATTAGCTTGGCAGGGGAAATCAGAAGATGGAACTATCTTCGTATCAACTGCTGAAGAATTAGAAGCAGGAGTAGACATCTCAGTAATGACTGATGATGGTACTACAATTTTATTACCTGTTGGAACTTATAAAACTGATACAGGAGTATCTTTCAGAGTAGAAGAGGAAGGAATAGTTGCTGAAGTTATCGAGAGTGAGACTGAAGAAGAAGTAGAAGCAGGTGACGATAAGGAAGAAAAAGAAGAAATGACTGCAGACGAGGCATATGAGAAAGCTGAATTTGAAGATAAGGAAGAAGATGATATGAAGAAAAAAGAAAAATCTGAGTATGAAGAAGAATTTCCTGAAACTCCTGCTGAAAAAGCAGATTGGGCTAAGACATACGAAGAGATGAAAACTAAAGTACAAAATTTAGAAGATGCAGTAGCTGACATAAAAGCAAGAATGGGAGAAGATAAAACTGAAGATGTAGAGCTAGAAGAAACTACTCCTTCAAAAACTCCTAGAACTAAAACTACTAAAACAACAGAAGTAGTTGAATTTTCAGTAGAAGAATTAAAAGCTGAAAATGATAAGTTGAAGGCACAACTAGCAGAGAGTCCTGCTGAATCTCCTTTGAACACTAACAAGTTTAGTTCAGATAGAAAACCTCTAAATAAGAAAGAAATATCAAAATTGACAAAACAAGAAAGGTATTTATACGAATTATATAAATAAAAATATTAACAAATAAAAATAATTAAAAATGGCATTATCAACAACAAGTAATTATGCAGGTAAAGCGGCTGGATTCTACATCTCAGCAGCATTACGTCAAGCAAACTCAATGGAGTTTTTGACAATGATAGAAAATATCAAGTTTAAGAGTAACATTCAAAAAATGGCAACAGCTAATATGATTAAAGACGCTTCGTGTGACTTTTCTGAAGCAGGTACATTAACAATGACAGAAACGCAACTTATACCAAAAAATTTACAAATCAATACAGACCTTTGTAAGACTACATTATTAGATTCTTGGGAAGCAGCACAAATGAGAGCAGGAGCAGGTGCTCCACCTCCAGCATCTTTTGATGATTACGTAATTTCTTACTTAGGTGAGACTATTGCAAACGGAACAGAAGTATCTATATGGACAGGTAACGATGCAACAGCAGGAGAGTTTACAGGTTTTGTAGGTGGTGGTGTAGGACACTTAGTAACAGACGCTACAGTAGTTGATGTTGCTAAAACAGGTGCTACTTTTGATACATCAAATATTATAACAAACTTAACAGCAACTGTTGCAGCAGTACCAACAGCAGTATATACTAAAGACGACTTACATATTTACATGTCTCCTAAGTCTTACAGATTATACATTTCAAAAATATCTGAGCTAGGATATGTAAATGCATACTCTATGAACGGTGACTACGATGCAGTATTTGAAGGAATCAAATTAGCAGTTTGTAACGGAATGAAAGACAATGTATTAGTTGCAGCAGAGAGAAGTAACCTTTTCTTTGGAACTGATTTACTTTCAGACCAAACAAGAATACAAATGTTAGATATGGCTAACTTAGATGGTTCAGATAACATTAGAGTAGTAGCAAGATATTCAGGTGGTACACAAGTAGGTATCGGTGCAGACGTTGTATTAACATCGTAATAAATAAATTAAATGAAAGTGGGGGTGTAATAACCCTCACTTCCTTAACCTTAAAACATAAATAAATATGGCATGCGGAACATTAACAAAAGGTAGAGGGCTGGATTGTAACCGAGTATCAGGCGGAATTAAAAATGTTTATTTTGCAGTATATGACCAAGTAACTTCAATACCTGCAGCATCAGGAGAGGTTACAGATATAGAAATGGGTTCTAACGTTTTATATCGTTATACTACACCTCTAGGAGTAGCAAGTATTACAGATACTATTACAGGTTCTAAAGAAAACGGAACTATTTTCTATACTCCTACAATAAATATAATACTAAATAAACTTACAAAAGAAGACCAAAACCAAATTAAATTATTAGGAGCAACAAAGACTATTATATTTGCTGAATTGAATGCTACATTATCTAATGGGCATAATGTAGTAGTTTGTCTTGGTAGATTAAATGGTATGGAATTAAATGCAGGTACTATGGATAGTGGTGCAGCATTTGGAGATAGAGGAGGATACACTCTTACATTCGATGGTATGGAAAATGAGCCATTCCAAATGGTAGCAGATTATACTACTGTACCATTTGACAACTCAGCGTTTACTATGGGTACTATGGTAACATCTTAAAACAGTTTGTAGTTTTATTATAGCTTGATGAGGGTGGTAAGGTTCGACCTTATATAGATTTATCTAGCGTTCATCATAAGAAAGGGTAACTTCGGTTACTCTTTTTTTTATATAAGCAAATAAATAGGAAGTTTTTACATTATATAATATGATACAAGCTATAACCAAGACTAATATACTAACTACTGCGGAGGCAGGTATAGTAGTTACTGAAGATAATAGAATATACAATTTATATCAGTCTCCTGCTGCTTCAGACTTAATTGGTAAACCTGTACCAAAAACACAAATAAGACACTTGTTTAAGTTTATTAATCAAATGGACAAATCAGTACAATACGCATATAACAAAGGCGGAGATGCAAACATAACTGATAGATATACTGCTTTACAATTTGATTACGAAGCCACCTTAGATTCTAATAGTGTTTTTAATGGCGATACTAGTTTTAAAATAGCAGGAACATATATATACGAAGTCTATGAAGTTGCTTGGAATGGTACTGTTAATTTATCAGCAGCTACAGCCCCTGCAACTGAAACACAAGTATTAGAACCTGCTGACACGGCAGGTGTTGTAATGGGGCTTTGTACAAAAGGAATTATGATGGTTGCAGATAAAGATGGTACAGCACAAGTACAATACACACAACGTGAAGAACCAAGTGGTACAAATTATATATACTACGGACAATAAAATAAATTATGAAAGATAACATTTTAAATATCAACTTAGAAACTGAGACAGCTCCTCATGTAGTAGAAGAAAGAGGTAAAGATTGGATTAGTTATGGAACAGAAAATTGGAACAACTTATATCCGCAGTTCTTAATTGATTTATACTACAATTCATCTACACAAGCAGCTATTATAAATGCAACTGCAGAAATGGTAGCAGCAGAAAATTTAGTAATAGAAGATAAAGATGATAGAGAATTAGATGCTAGAGTTAAATTACAGCATTTTATGGACAGAGCTAACTCAAATGAAAGCCTACATGAAGTGATTAAGAAAATATCTTTTGATTTTAAACTACAAGGAGCGTTTGCTCTTAATGTAGTTTGGTCTAAAGACAGAACTCAGATAGCGGAAATCTATCATATACCTGTAGAGAAGATAAGGGCAGAGAAGCCAAATAAATTAGGTAAGGTAGAAGCGTATTATGTTTCAGCTGATTGGCGTAATACGAGAATGAACAAGCCTTATAGAGTACCTGCTTTTAATATGCACGATAGAACCTGTGCTAATCAAATATTATATTCAGGTCTGTACAGCCCTAATATGAATGTATATCATACTCCTGATTACGTAGCTGCTAACAATTGGGCATTGGTCGACCAAAAGGTTGCGGAATACCATCTCGCTAATATCTCAAATGGATTTGCAGGTTCATACTTCATCAGCTTTGCTAACGGCATACCAACTGCTGAAGAACGTTACCAAATAGAAAAAAGTCTAGCAGATAAATTCACAGGGGAGAAAGCAGCAGGACGATTTGTATTGACATTCTCAGACGATAGAACAAGAACACCTGAAATTGTACCAATCAGTATGTCTGACGCAGATAAGCAATACCTAGCATTACAGGAACTTTTGGTACAGAATATATTGACAGGTCACAGAGTTACATCTCCGATGCTTATGGGTATTAAGAACGAAACAGGATTAGGCTCAAATGTAGATGAACTTAATGCAGCAGCGAACTTTTATCTTAATACAGTAGTAAAGCCATACCAAGACCATATTGTAAAAGTGTTGAGAAAAATATTCAAAGTAAACAACATGGATATGCCTGTAAACTTCGTTCAGTTAAAACCTATTACAGTACAATTTACTAGCGAAGATTTAAAAGGTGTAATGACTGAAGATGAGATAAGAGATGAATTAGGTTTAGAGCCTTTAGATGTTGAAGTAAGAGAAGATTTTGCTAAGGTAGGCACAATGATTACAGATGGCGTAGAATTACCATTATATGAAACAGTTGACGAAGCTGAAGCAGAAGCTGCTAAAATGGGTTGCAAAGGGCATCACGAGCATAAGCAAGACGGCAAGACTTACTATATGCCTTGCGAAAATCACGAACAAATTACAAGTCTTAAAAAAGAATGTAATTGTAAACTTTCATTAGAAAAAACTGAACTTGATAATTGGATAGAAAATGTAGGCGAAGAAATTCCTGAAGATTGGGAATTGATTGATGAAGAAAATGTAAAAGATGAACACGAAGATTTTGACTTTGAATCTGAAATCAATAATTTAGTAAAAGACAAATTAGAATTAACATCTACAGGAACAGCACGACCTAATAGAAGGTCTGACCAAGACGGAGTAAATGAGTCTTTTAATGATTATTACAAAGTAAGATACGTTTATACTAAAGATGATAAACTAGGTAAACCTAGCAGTTCAAGAGAGTTTTGCAATAAGATGATGTCTGCTAAAAAGATATACAGAAAAGAAGATATTTTACAACTAACAAAAAAAGCAGTAAACCCAGGATGGGGACCTCGTGGTGCAAATACTTATTCAATCTGGTTATGGAAAGGAGGAGGTAATTGTTACCATTATTGGGAAAGACAAATCTATCGTACATCTCTTAGAAATGCTAAAGCAGATATAAAATCAAGCCAAATAATAGATGAAGTAAAAGCAAAATCTGAAGGTTTTACTGTAAAAAGAAATAGTGGGCTTGTGGCGAAAGCACCGAAAACAATGAAGAATAATGGATTTTTAAACCCTAGGTAATTATGGCATACGTATTATTTATATCAGAACAGAAGCTGAAAGACAGCACAGCAATCAATCTCAATGTAGATATTGACTTACTTTTACCGTATGTAAGGCAATCACAGAAGTTGTATGTTGAGAGTAAACTAGGAACGAAACTTACGCAAAAATTAAAAGATTTAATTACTGCAGGAACTTTAGGTAATGCAGGTAATGAAGCATACAAATCTTTAGTAGATGATTACGTTGGAGATATGTTACCGAATTGGGCGTTTTATCATGCTATTCCTTTTTTAAGATTTAAGATAGAAAATGGTAACATATATAGTAAAACATCAGAAACAGGAAATGCTCTTAGCACAGAAGAATCACAACACTTAAGAGAAGAAGTTAGAAATACTGCTGAATACTATACAGAACGTATGATAGAGTATGTAAGAAACAATATAAGCAGTTTTCCTGAATACAATACAAATAGCGGTGCAGATGTTAATCCAGACCCTAATGCTTACTATAATGGTATGAATTTAGAAAGACCTATGCAGAAAGGTAATAAACTAACCCTAAGAGATTTTTTAAGTGCATCAGACTACTAATGAAAAAACACTACAAACCAAAAAAAATTAATATAACTAAATTGAAATCATATTTAGATAAAAATACAACAAATGGACAACGTAAAGGACACAGTACAGGTAGCCGTAGCAAATAGCACGGCAATAGGTTTTAGTATTACTGAATGCAATGAAATCTTAACATTCGTATCATTAATACTAGCAATAGCGTTTACCATTTACAAGTTTTTTAAATTTAAAAAAGATGCCTAAGAAAAGAAAGCTCAACTCAAAAAACCCTAAATACTTTAAGAATGTTGAAAAAGATATTACAGTTCGTAAAGAACTTGCTTGTGAAGTTAATGGAGTTAAAATCTACAAAGTCTATTCCATTTAATTTGGACAATAAAATCAATCTTTTATTAATAAGAGATACATTTACAGAAGAATCTACAATCGGTAGGTTGTTTATTAATGGAGAATTGTTTTGTGATACTCTAGAAAACCCTTGGAAAGATAATCAAAGAAATATATCTTGTATTCCTGACGGAGAATATAACGTAAGATTAAGACTACCAAGAGAAAGTGCTACAAGAGATTATATACATCTTTTAGTAAAAGAAGTACCTAATAGAGATTGGATTCTATTTCACAGAGGTAATACAGCTAAAGATACAAGCGGTTGTATTCTAGTAGGGCAAGGAAGTAAACATAACGCTGTTCAAAACTCTAGATTAGCCATGGATTTGTTAATCAAAGAAATCATAAATTTGGGTGGCGAGGATATAAAATTAATAATCAAAAATAAATAATTATGAAACAGTACATTTTAATGAAACTTTTAAAATCTAAAAAAGTATGGCTCGGTATATCATCTATTGTTATTCCTTTAATAGCAGGAGCTATTGGAGCTGACGAAGATGCTGTAGCAAAAATATGGTACAGTTGCCTTGCTATGTTATTAGGACAATCTGCTGCGGATTTTGGAAAAGAATCAAAGTAATAGATTTAGATTAAAGCCACACGAAATTGTGGCACTAAAAAAAATGAGGGAATCCGAGACTAGGAATGTTCTAGTCATCGGTGACCTTCATGAACCATTCTGTCTTGATTCATATCTTGAATTTTGCATAGACCAATATTATCATTATAATTGTACAGAAGTTGTATTTATTGGCGACATAATTGACAACCATTATTCCAGTTACCACGAATCATCAGCCGATGGTATGGGTGGTTTAGCTGAATTAGAATTAGCAATAAAAAGAATAGCACGTTGGCGTAATGCTTTTCCAATGGCTACTGTTATAATCGGCAATCACGACAGGATTATAATGCGGAAGGCACAAACATCTAGCATTCCTAGTAAATGGATAAAATCATATAAAGAAGTATTAGAGGTTCCTGACTGGAACTTTGTAGAACGTTATGAATTAGATGGCGTACAATATATACATGGAGAAGGAGGCACGGCAAGAACAAAATGTCGTGCTGATATAATGAACACCGTTCAAGGTCATCTCCATACACAATGCTATACAGAACACTATGTTGGTAAAAGATTCAGAGTTTACGGAACACAGGTTGGCTGCGGGATTAACCATAAATCATACGCAATGGCTTATGCTAAGTATGGAAAAAGACCAGCCGTTGGTTGTGCTGTTATATTAAACAATGGAAAAACACCATTAAATATATTAATGCCATTATAAAATTTACCCCTTTTAGCTTGTTCTAAGCTACTTTCTCAACATTTTAATACTATACCCCTAGATACACTATAAAAACTTGTTATCAACATCATAAATGTTAATAAAAAAGTTTAAAAGTTTGTTAAAAACTATACGTATTGGTTCTTTTTTTGTAATTTTACACCATAATTAAAACATAAAACAGAAATGAAAACAACTTTTAAAATGCTAGAAGCAACAACTAAACAAGAAGCTATTATATCTATATGCGATGTAATGGCTGAGAACCCTATATGGTTAAACAAATGTACATCAGATATATTTGCTCTTATTAATAATTTACATACAACTAGAAAAAAGACTCACTGGTTGAATCAATTAACATTTAGTCAAGTAAGAGACTTATTTATAGAAATAAAAACTGAATACTATAACTTTAAAGATATTACAGAATGGAACTTTTAAGCGAATATTGGGTATTGAAACCCTCATATGATTCTGTATCAGTTTACGACTACAATACAGATACTCATTGTATAGATTATAAAAAATCAGGACGTAATGTTGTGGTCGTAGGAACTGAAGAACAGATATTAGATAAATTCAGATATATGTTAACAAATCACGGTTGGCAATTAAGAGATAGTTTTACTATTGATTTAAAACAACAATGGGTTGATTTATATAATGAGAAAAAAGAATGTTTAATTTTAAATGCGAGATAATGGAAAAAACTAAAAAAGAACTAGAAGAGGAATTAATGAAATTTCCTGAACTAGAACAAAAAGAAATAACTAAAAGAATGAATGATATTAATACTTTTATGGCACATGAAAATGAAGTATGTCTAAGAGGTACTGATGAATTCGGTAAAGACTTTACAGTTTGGTTTGACAGCTATGACTTTTTAAATTGGATAGACAAAGACCAATTAGATTATATCAAAGAACAATTAACTAAATACATACAAGACAAATGAGGTTTGAAAAATACAAGCAAAATTTAAGAGTAGAAGGTAATTATGTTATATCTTATGTTACTAAAGTTGCTGAAATAAAAGGCACAGAGTTACACCAGCTAGGTTGGTGGAGTGTTACAACGCAAAAGCACATCAATTATGCAGCTAAAGAATTAGGATTAACATTAATAAAGTAAATTAATTTTTATATTTTTAACAAAATTTTAAACATAAACAGAAATGAAAAGAGAACTATTAAAACAAAAGTACGAGAAGTACGAACTTACTGCTGATGATGTATTCAAACATCAGCATTACATTATTATCACAAGAAGTGGTATTGAGAAAATTCAAGCATTAGAAAACATACATATAAATTATGATGTTATAAAATGCGAACCGAACTTTGCTTCAGTCAAAGCGACAGCAATAAAAGAAAGAAATACTATACAGACATTTGGTTCAGCTTTAAAGGGTAACAGCTTTAAAGATGGTAATACAAATACTTGGTATGTCTTAGAGATGGCAGAAAAAAGAGCAATGTCAAGAGCAGTATTGAAGCTGACAGGATTCTATGAACTAGGAGTGTTTGGCGAAGATGAAGCAGAAGATTTTAAAAAGAGTAATAACTAAAAATAATAAATAAAATGAGTTTAACAATTAACGGAACAATCAAAAAGATTTTAGAACTAGAACAAGGAACTAGTAAATCAGGAAAAGAATGGCAAAAACAAAATGTAATAATAGAACAAAACATTGATAGAGATTGGAATAAAGATGTAGTTATTAGTGCATTTGGAGTAGATAAAATAAATCAACTAAATAAATTTAGTGAAGGAGATACAATAGACATAATGTGTAATGTATATTCAAGAGAATATAATGGAAGATATTATACAAGTTTAGATGGATATTGGTTTGCTAATAAAAATGCTGAAGTACATAAAAACATACAAGAAGATGAAAATGACCTCCCTTTTTAAAGCACAACAAGAAGAATATTTTAATAATTTGTGTCAAATGGTAACTAATATGTTAGAATTACCTGAAGGTTCTTTAGCATCTAAGTCTAGAAAAAAACAATTACAAGTACCTAGAATGGTAGTAAGTGTTGTTTCTAATATGTTAGATGAAACTCATTTTAATATAATAGCTAATGGTATTAATAGAGATAGGTCATTAATTTTTTATTATATGAAAATGCACAAATCAAATCTTAGAAGCTATCCAGAATATAGAAAATTATTTAATGAAGTTTATAATAAATATCTAAATATAAAACAATCAAAAAAAACTTTTATAGATATGTTACATTTAAGACATCATTTAAATTCTTTTGGAATAAAAAATAGTGAAAAAGAACAAATTACAATAAGAATTAAATCAGGTGAGGTTGGTGTAGACATAAAAGTTTCATATTTAGATTTATCGTTCCAATTAGAATTAATTAATTTAGCGATGAAAGATTGTAATTATAAATTAAATTTAATATGAAACAAAAACCTAATTATTATGCAGTAATTCCTGCAAATGTAAGATATTCTAAAGCATTAACACCAAATGCTAAATTATTATATGCAGAAATTACTGCTTTATGTAATATGAATGGTAAGTGTACAGCATCAACACAATATTTTTGTAATTTATATGAAGTTAGTAGAATATCAATCCAAAAATGGTTAAAGATTTTAGAAGATAATAACCATATAAAGCGTGTTAATATATATAAACAGGGTAGTAAAGAAATAGAAACAAGGGTAATAACATTGGTTAACGACTCTAGTAAAGACAAATTAACAGATAATACTAATATAAATATAACTAATACTAATATTACATATAGTAATAAAGAACGTTTTAAAAAACCAACTCTAATAGAAATAGAAATATATTGTTCAAATAGAAAAAATAATATAGACCATATAGCATTTTATGAATTTTATGAAAGTAAAAATTGGATGGTTGGCAAAAATAAAATGAAAGATTGGAAAGCTGCAATTAGAACATGGGAAAGAAGAAATAATAAAAAATCAACAATGTCAAAATTAGATTCGCAAATTAATGCTTGGCAAGAAGCAAAAAAATTATTATGAATATAGATAAAGTAGATAAAGGAGAATTAGTATATTGTAATATAGAATTTGAATATCAAAGAAAAAATTTTAGATATACAAAAACATTTAATAAAAAATTTCAACAATTTATATTTTCAAGAAGTTATGATGATGAAATATTTCCAAAAATAGATGTTATTAAAGATTCTATGTTAATAAATAAAATAGACAGAAAAAATGCTCAGTATATTACTAATGTAAAAATTGTAAATTTAGATATTATTAAAAGAACAGGATATATTAATAAAAGATGAAATATTTATATCAAGAAAATATACAAAAATTAACGGAAAAAGTATTGGATTTATTAGCAAAAACATCAGTTGAAATAGGACATAAAACAGATGCCAAAACTTTAGCAAGTTTGAGTAAAATATTTGCAGTTGATTTACAAAAAGAAACTAGATTCAAAAAATTAACGTTTAATCAAATTGAAGATGCTTTTCATATTGGTGTAAGGTTCGGTAAAGATGAACCATTTTTAAATATAAGAACCTTTTACAAATGGGTATATGCTCATAAAAAAACAATAGACGATGCGTATTATCAAGTACATACATTAAAACAAAAAAATGTATTATATTATCAGGAACCAATAAAATTAATAAAATGATAGGATGGGTAATAATCACAGCAATAGTAATGTGGATAATCAGAAAACTTAAATAATAACTAAATTTAAAGAAATGAAAAAAATACTTATTACAGAAAATCAAGTTAAAAGTCAATCAGATGCTATATTATGGCACTTGAAAAGGTATGGTAACATAACAAGTTATGAAGCTATTAAAGAGTACGGAGCAACAAGACTTGCAGCTATAATATGTAACCATAGAAAAAATGGATATGAAATAGACAGTATTCCTATACACAGGAAAACTAGATTCGGAAGAACTGTAACATTATCTAAATATGTATATAATGAACCTAATAAAGAAATGAATTTGTTTAAGAGTTGTAAGGTTCAAAACAGTACAAAACCATATACAATAGGTGGTTACGATACATACTAAAAATAGGGGGTAGTAATTGAAACTAATAACAATGAGCGGTTATACTTTGTGGATTTTACGTTCCCCCTTTTATTATGAAAAATATAAGTAAATTAAAAAAAGAACTAGATAAATGGTTCAGTCTATATATTAGACTACGAGATTCAAATGAATACGGTATGGTACAATGCTTTACTTGCGGTATAGTCAAGCCATACAATAGAGGAATGCAATGCGGACATTTTCAAAGCCGAACACACCTTTCAACAAGATTTGATGAACAAAATTGCCAACCACAATGCGTAGGCTGTAATATGTTCAAGCAAGGCGAACAATACAAGTTTTCATTACAATTAGATGCAAAATATGGCGTAGGGACAGCAGAAGAACTACAATTTTTTGCACATCAAACAGTTAAGTTTACTAGAGTAGATTATCAAGAAAAGATAAGTTATTACAAATCTGTTGTTAATAAATTGAAAAAAGATAAGATTTTAGAGTAACTTTTTTTTTACCTTTGGCGTATGAATGTTGCAATATACGCAAACGAACAACACAAACAGGCAGTTGAAACATACCTCAACTTTTGTGATGAATTTGTTAATGAAGTGAGCAACCCAACAAGATACGACAATTACAATGAAGTTTTATCAGCAATTATTGAATATCATAATAATTATGGTAAAGGAAGACGTGAAAACAATTATTGGGATTGGTTAATGATAATACCTATTAACGTATCAGTAATGACACAAGGATATTTCGCAGGTATTGAAACCAAAAAAAATTCAGCAACTATAAGAGCATATAGACTTGTATTGGCAGAAATGTTAGAACAATTAATAAATAAGATAGAAAAACTCGAACCAACTGATGAATGATATTTACATTGAAATATCTAAATTGTCAGACAAGTTCCGAGAAATGTGTTATGGTATCACAAATGACAAAGAAGATATTGATAATGTAGTACAAGAATTGATGCTCTATTTCTTACAGATGAACCCTGATACAATTAAAAAAATATGGGAACAAGACGGAAAAAAAGGTATAATAAGATATGGGGCAGTTGTAATCAGAAGAGCCTTAACCTGTAAAAACAATGCGTTCTACTATAAATACAAAAAGTATAATACACATCTTGACAGCAGTATTCACGTTAGTAGTATTACTACTGATT
>VTLG01009525.1_pt1 | contig 28893 bp, 41 predicted proteins | sample 4694571 | NCBI WGS metagenome assembly VTLG01 (sample SAMN12604809, study PRJNA352737) | marine metagenome | biome: ENVO:00000447; feature: ENVO:00000209|ENVO:00000569|ENVO:01000036; material: ENVO:00002151; isolation source: viral sequences binned using virsorter ...
GTAGTCTTTATTATTGGGATGCAACAAACGGTAAGACAACCAGGATGGTTGAACTTGCAGGTGTTTCTGGTGCCAGTGACGTTCCAACTACCGTTCGAAGAGTTGTTGTTTCTGATACCGACAGGCATGTATTGTGCTTTGGATCAAATCCTGTAGGGAGTGCCACATTTGATCCTTTGTTAATTAGGTGGTCTAGCCAAGAAAGCGTAACAGATTGGACACCCACTGCCACCAACACCGCTGGCGATATACGATTGTCTCAAGGATCTGAGATTGTCACAGCCATTCGAACAACACGTCAGATTCTTGTGTTTACAGAAAACAGTTTGCACAGTGTGCAATTTATCGGGCCACCGTTTACTTTTGGTACAGCGATTCTTGGTACAAACGTTCGTATTGCAGGTCCAAATACAGCCATCAGTGTAAATGATCTGGTGTTCTGGATGGGTCAGGAAAACTTCTACGTTTACGATGGTCGCATAAACCCCATACCTTGTAGTGTAAGACAGTATGTGTTTGACGACATCAACCGTAACCAATCATTTAAGTTTTTTGCTGGCAGTCTATCGAGCAACTCTGAGGTATGGTGGTATTACTGCTCTGCTAGTAGCGACGAGATAGATCGGTACGTGATTTACAATTACCTTGAGAAAACGTGGTACTACGGCACTCTTGCAAGAACAGCTTGGAACGACAGAGCGTCAGGAAACCGATTGTATCCACAGAGTCCAAGTACCGATGGGTACTTGTACAACCACGAGTTTGGTTTGGATGACGGAAGCCAAAACCCTCCAGTGGCTGTAAACGCTTTTGTTCAGTCCTCTGACTTTGACATCGGCGACGGACAACAGTTCATGTTGATCAACAGAGTTCTTCCTGATTTAAACTTTGCTACATCAACAGCGTCTGCACCAGAAGTTAAGTTTACCATGGGTGCGAGAAACTATAGTGGTAGCGCAGCGGGTCAAGGAACTGTAAACGGAGATGTTATACGATCTTCTGTGGTTTCTGGGACAGACAACTACACGGACCAGGTTCACATGAGACTACGAGGACGACAGGTTAACTTAAAAGTTGAAAGCGATACGACCGGAGTCAAATGGAGACTGGGTGCACCCAGGTTAGATGCAAGACCGGATGGTCGTCGATGAGTAGAAAGATTGTTCGATCCATCATTCCGATTGCTCCTCCACAATATGACTCCGCATATGTGAATCAATTAGCGCGGTCCTTGGACAACTTTATAGATGAGACTAGGAATCCGCTTTTAAATATACCAAACATGCCAAACGTAAGTGTAGCCAGTGTTTTAGAAGAGGGCGATCTTTTTGAAGATGGTGGTTTTGTAAAAATTAAAAAGGCAAATGCATTTGCTGTTACAACAAATGTAGGTACGTCAGCAGTAGGAACAGTAACGGTGGTGATATCATGACAAACATACTTATTATGCCAGACGGTAGTCAGTGGAAACCTTCTACAAGTTCTGATATTATAAAATGTGTAAGCTGCGGTAACGAAGTGGACACACCAGAAGAGATTGCCTCTTATCCAGACGGAAAATGTCCTATTTGTGGACAGTCATGGACAGGAAGTGAAAAGCGCAGTACAACTATTGTAGTAACAATGCCTGAAAAAATCTCTGGAGGATCGGGTTAATGGCTGAAAACAAGCAAGGTTATTTTCTTGGAGGTATACTTAGTGCGTTAGCGGGTAAAGCTTTGTTACCCAAGATCCTTGGTGGCATAGCTGGTGGTCTTGTCTTGAATAAATTGTTTGGATCTAAGAGTGGCACTAACAAGGAAAGCGTTGAAGAAGCACTTGCAAGGTTTGATGCAGCACCTAAAACTACAGATCCGTTGAAAAATTTATTTAAGTCTCGATTTACCGATCCTGAAACAGGAGTGTCCCCTCAGTTTGATACAGAAGAAGAACGAGATGCATACGATGAACAATTTATGGAAAAATACAAAGGACAGCCTGTAGTTGCTAGACCATATACATTGACAGCGGCAACTGGTGGCATGATGGAAAGTGGTATCGGGGGCTTGATCCAAGGTCCTGGAACCGTGACCAGTGACTCAATACCTGGTGGTATTATGCAGAACGGTCAAAAGGTAGAAGAGATATTGGTATCTAACGGCGAAGTTATTCTATCAGGAAAAGATTTGGCTGGACTAGATCCAGATGGTAATATGGAAAGAGCGGGTATGCGATTAGGTAATGCACCTAACGGTAGCCGTGGTGCAGAAGCGGCAAGGATGTTCGCTGAAGTTAACAAAGCGTAGAAGGGTAAGACTATGGCAGAAACAATAGCAAGAACGATTACGGACTTACCCGAATATCAAAAAGAATATTTACAAGAGATCCTGCAACGCGCACAAGCTTTGGGCAAACAAGCGTACACGCTTCCATCTTACCAAGTTGCAGAGCGTACACCTATACAACAACAAGCTACGAACCTAGCTACACAAGGTATCGGTGCGTACATGCCTATGTTACAGGCAGGAGAAAAAGCCACTGCTGCTGGTATTGCGGCTACCGAAAGTCTGTTAGATCCGACTGCGGCTATGGCGTTTATGAATCCATTTCAACAGGCTATTTCTGATGAAATAAACCGTGCATATGACATTCAGGCCAGAGACGCTGGACTCGCTGCTGTTGGACGGGCGGGTGGCCCTTCTGCTTTTGGTGGATCTAGAGCCGAAATAGCAAAACGTGAGATAGATAGAAATCGAGCCTCGGCCCTTGCACGAGCACAGGCACAAGCTTTTAGTCAAGCACAACAACAACAGTTGGCACGAGCACAGTCGGCGGCACAAGGACTGGGTAGCTTGGGTATGCAACAGGCTAAACTTGGCGAGGCGTTCCAAGGTCTCAACATCAACGACATCAACATGCTATCTGCTCTTGGTGGTCAGGAACAACAGCAACGTCAGAGAGAACTGGATGCAGCAAGACAGACACAATATCAAAATGTCATGCAACCATACCAGCAACTCGGATTCTACTCAGATATATTCCAAGGTATGCCGACATCTCAGACTACGTTTACATCGCAGCAGACTCCAGATCCTAGCATGTTGTCACAGATTGGTGGCCTTGGTATGGGACTTTATAGTCTTGGTAAAGCTGGAATGTTTGGTTAAGGCAGGAGTTTAAACATGAATGTAATGAACCGCAAATTGTTTGCTAATCGAAATGCTCGTCGAAGACTGGCGAACATGGGCGGTATAATGGTTTCATCTCCAGAGCTTATGCAAGCAGCACAGATGTTTCAAACTGGGGGACAAGCTACAGTTTTGAAGACAGTGGCTCATCCGTTTGGTGATTACGATATTATGTCTGATGGCAGTGCCATACTTAAAATGACAGGTAGTGTGCTTGACCCAAACAATAAAGGTAATACCGCGCTATTAGAAGAACTAAGAAATCTACCTGCCAAAGGCACCGAGACTGAAAATAAAACGTCTAATATTTTGAGCGGCATCTTTGGAGGTGGCGGTGGTGATGAGGTACCTATGAAAAATCCTTATCAAGCTGACATTGACGCAGCGGTAGAGTCATACACTGGGGCAAGCACAAATGAAAATAACGTTCCAGTTTTTCCACCAACAGATGAACAAGTAGAAGAAGTAAAAAAGAAAGTTAATAAAACTGATAACGTTCCAGTTTTTCCACCAACAGATGAACAAGCAGAGAAAGTAAAAAAGAAAGTTGATGAACCTATTGTACTTCCTGAGATTGAAGTAACAGGTGATTCAGAAGAACTTACTCCTGAAGAAAAAGAAACCGCAAGTAAAAATTTAGAAAACTTAGACTCTGCAATTAGTAACCTTGAAACAGGGACTAATGTAGCAGAAGCAGGATTAAGTGCTGCTCTTGAAAATTCTGGAGTAGAAACAAAAGATCTTAGCCTCAAACAAAAAGTAGAATCAATGGAGGATTTGTTTGCTGGTATCTTTGGTGAAACTGATGAAGACACAAAGAAAGCAAATCTTTTAACAGCGGCATATACCTTTTTTCAAATAGCAGCGGGGGCTTCTCCTAACGCCCTCACTAACATAGCTAATGGTATGGCTCTGGGTATAGACAAACTTATTAAAGACACGGAAGCACGTAAAGGACGTGGTGATAAAGTAAAAATGTTGGCCCTTGAACAAGTTCTTGGTGACGAACGTTTAGAGAAAAAGTTTGGATACGATAAAATTTTAGCAGGACTAAGAGCTTCAGGGCAAAGCGGTTTTCGCAAGCCAGCAGATTTTAGCGAAGCTGTTCGTCAAGAGGTAGATAGGCTATCTAAATTAATGGGAAACATAGGTAAGTCAGACCAAGAACTGTACAATCAGGCCGTTGCTAATATTTCAAAATTACCTGCTTATAAAGGTATGACTATGAACACCGATGACTTCAGCAGCAACCCAAATATTCCTACTGTCGAGGAGTATATAAAGCAGAATAAAATCTTAAATCCAGATTATAGTGAAGATGAAATAAGAGATATGTATAATAAAAGGTTTCCGAATGTCGGATCAAAAACCTAGAAAACCTTTTGTTGATTACTATGAAATTAATCAACCTGTTGTTGAAGATACCTCTGTTTTCGAAGAAGAAGAAGAAGACGAAGGCAGTACTTTTTCTAACATAGGTCAAGGTATTGGTGCAGGTGTAATTAATATAGGTCAAGGACTCGTGGAACTCGGTGCAGCAGCGAGTGATGCTTTTGTTGGCACGGATTATAGTAGAGATGTTACTGATTTCTTTGAAGATACGAAAGAAACATTAGGGTTTACTCCTGTAGGAACAGCAGGAAAGATAGCTGAAGGAATTGTTACCTTCGGATCAGCTGCAATCCCTATAGTGGGGTGGTTAGGCAGAGCTAACCAAGTGGCGCAAGGTGCTAAGATTGTACCTGGTGCTAGTAATTTTGCAAAAAGTGCAGAACGTTTTGGTGCTTCCGACATTGGTAAGGCAATGCTTGGTGATAGAATAAAACTTGCTGGAACAACATCTTTAGCTACAGGGGCCGCCGATGTGTTTATTGCGCCAAGCACGTTTAACACGGTATCTGATAGCTTTGATGCATTACCCGATGTGTTAAAAACAGAGGAAGATACAGGACTTTATGGAAGCGAAGAGGGTTTTAGAAGGCTTCGAAACAAACTAAGGTTTGGTGCAGAAGGAGCAATAGCAGGAGCAGCATTTGAAACTGCGTTTCCTGTTATAGGTTTTGGTGCCAGTGGTCTCAGTAAACTGGAGTATAAAGGGGTGGGTGTACCTTTAGCGGCTCGATATATCAGCGATGGTTTTGATAAGGCTGGTAAAAAACTATCTGGGGGAATGCTCCAAAAATATTTTACGGCGCAAGGTTTAGCTCCTCGTGAGGTCTATGAAGGGGTGCAAGATGTAGATAGTTTTATAAAAGCTGCAACAAGAACCGCTGCTAATAGATTCAAAGCGTTTGATGCTGCTGCAAAAAAACATGTGAAAAAAAGTAATTTATTTGGTTCTGGAAAAGAAGGAATCAATGAAGCTTACGAAGATACCTTTAGGTTTTTAACAGGGGGTTTTGATAAAAAAGGATTAGCCCAGTATAAAAAGAAATACGGGCCTGAAGTTTTGAAAACAGCGCAAAACATGAGAGATCAAGTAAATGGTTTGACAGATGTTTTTATGAAAAATGTTGAAGACTCTGCTTTAGATCCCAAACAAAAGAAGGCTTTAGTTAATCAATTTTCAAGTAATAAAAATAAATATCTAAGACGTATGTATCAACTGCATTTAGAGCCAGAAAAGTTTGTAGTTGATATGAAAAAATATGATGCGGCTATAAAGAGTGTTGCTGGTATAATACAAAAGGGTAGTAACAAAACTAGTGATGAAGCTTTTTCCGAGGCTACTACTACTGTTAATAGAGTATTGAGAGATCAAGCTGTAGACGGAGGAGTAAACCCCAATAAAGTTATTGATCAGTTACAAAAAGCAACTTTGCAAAATAAAAACAAAATAAAAATACCAAAGGGTCCAGGTGGCGAACGTGCTTTGTTTAATATATCTAGTGGTATGTTAAAAGAAAGATCAAAACTCCTAAGTAAATCAAGACCTCTGAGAGAGTTGTTAGGAGAGGTTACTGATCCGAAAGAATTATATCTTAGAACTGTGGGAGAAATGGCTCAAACTTTAGCAGCTAATCAGTTTTACAGAACCATTCCTTTGGTTAGTTTAGAAGATGCTTCAAATGCTATTGCAAGAGGGGGTAAACCCTTGGCAATTAGAGGAGAAGATCTTGCTGGTAATCCAGAAGCTGAAAGATTAGCGGCTGAGTTAGGATATAGAAGGCTTGGAGAGTTTCCGTCTAAGGAACAAGCAAAAAAAATGAGCCTAGCCGAACAAGCTTTTGGTGGTAAATATGGAGCATTAACAGGTCACTATGTCCGTAATGAAGTAGCAGATTCTTTTACGGTCATGAGACAAGGACAGTCTTTTTTAAACGAAGCATTGGCTCTTTCTTTACAAGCAAAAGGTCTTTCTCAAATGACTAAAACAGTTTTGAATCCATTATCTCAGATTCGAAACTTTCATTCTGGTATTTTTATGGTGGGAGCAAACGGAAACATAGGCCGAGATATGGGCTTGTTTGAGAGTGGTCGTTTAACTGTCGGTAAACTGGTAGACATGGCGGATGATGAGTTTGCGGAGACATTTGAAATGCTACAAAAGTCTGGAATCGTAGATCAAAACTATGTGGTAAATGAATATAGAGAGTTGTTAAAAGAAGGCGCAGATTTAAAAGCTGTAGGAAAAGCATCCGAAGTTACAAAAAAAATATATGATAAAGTTCCTTTTGTAAGACCTTTAGTTAAAGGTGCTCAGAATGTATATTCTGGCACAGATAATTACTGGAAGACAGTAGGTTATCTTGGTGAGAAAGCTAAATTTACAAATGCTATAAGACGTAGCGAATTAACCGTAGATGATGTGGCAGAGGAACTAACCAGAGCGAGACTAGCTCCTCGATCCTCTGAACTTTCTGGAGACATGGATTTTTTAGATCTTATGTCCACAGATATAGTAAAAGCTACAATGCCAACATACAGTCGTGTACCAGAGATTATAAAAGGTATTAGACGTATACCTGTTGTTGGTAATTTTATGGCCTTTCCTGCTGAAATTGTTAGAACCACTACCAACATAACTCGACAAGGTTTAAGAGAATTAGGTTATAAAGCAAGTGATGATTTGATTAGGAAAGTCGGACCTAAAAAAGCTGCCGAGTTTGAAAAACAAATTCAAGCGATTGGATCAAGAAGACTAACAAACTATCTTGCCTTGGCATACGGCTCTGGTTTAGCCGCTCAGATGGCCTCTCAAAAAATCTTAGATTTTACTGATGAACAAATGAAAGCACTTGAAAGGTTAGCTCCGTACTACATGAAGGGGCACACCTTGATGCCTATTAGAAATGATAAGGTAAACGGAAAACCTGTAGTTGAATACGTTGATCTGTCTTACATGATGCCTTATGATTTCATGATAGCTCCCGTTAGAGGTGCTCTTCAAGCATATCGTGAACAAGGACAACTTACAGACTCTGATATATCCAAAGCTGGGGCCGCAATAGAAGCTGCCTTTTCTGCTTTTATAGAACCTTTTGCTGGCGAAGCTTTACTTGCCGAGCGCATCGCAGATGTAACTGTACGTGGTGGCAGGACTAAAACAGGAGCCGAGATATTTGTTGAAGGTGAAGATAAACTTGATAGAAGAGTTAAAAGTCTTAACCATATTTTAGGTGGTTTTAATCCAGGTGTTGTGGAATTAATTGTAAGAGAACGGCGTGGAGAATTTGAAAAAGGTCGTCTTGCTAAAACATTAACAGGTGACCCTGGTCGTTATGGAGAAGAATATGATGCTGCGGCTGAAGCAGCAAGTATGCTAACAGGGTTTAGAGAATTAAAAACAGATCTAGATAAAAATTTTTACTACAAAGGGGCAGAGTTTACCACTATTCGATCTGACCTTTCTGGTGACTTCAAATCATTTGCAAAAAGAAATGATGTTACTGAAGACGAGATAGTAGCAAAGTATATACAAGCAAATGAAAACTTGAAGAAAGCACAAGCTTCTTTATTAGCCGATGTTGAAGCCGCGGAAGCTCTTGGGTTATCAAGATCTGAAGTTATAAGACAGTTAAACGACAAAGCCAAAATAGGAAAAGAAGAAATACAGTATCTTCTTAGCGGTAAGTTTAGACCTATAACTGTAAACAGAGGCTTAGTTGAAAGTATTTTACAAGAGTCTGTGTTAGAGGGACAGCCAAGGTTAGCCGAAGAGTTACCAATACAAAGACTACTTGAAATAGATCAACAACTTCGGGGGACAGAAATTAAACCAGAGATTGAAGAAGAAACAATTATTGAATCAGATAGACCTGCTTTCATAGACTATTATGAACAATCTACTCCTGAAAATAAACCTGCTTTTATAGACTACTATGATTCAAGTGAGATAATGCCTCCTATATCTACACCTTCACAAACCCCTCAAGAAAGACAGCGTATGGTAATAGGAACAGCAAGCAATCCCTTCACTGCCATAAGAGATTTAGAGATCAGTCCTCTACCTCGATCCTAACGCCCTTGCCTCCGAACATTCTAACCAGTTCGTCAGCCATCCCTTCTGTCTCTTGGACCAGGCCCTCGTCCATTGACAGCACCGATAAATCAACAGCCCATCCGATAAAATCCATCAAGGCTTCTATCTGCATAGGGTGCATCTGTCTTAGTCCCAGGGTTTTCATATCAGGATCTATCATTCGATTTCTCCCCAGTTGTCCTTGAGTTCATCGTCAACTTTAGAGGGGACTTTCAAGACGTCCGACAGCCCATTCTCCATTATGTCCTTGATGCATCGCGCTTGGTCGTCACCCTCTACTGAGAAGCATAACTCATCATGAACCGTAAGCATAGGTAAAAGTCCCTCTGAATAACAATCAGCCATAGCTTTTTTTGTCTGGTCGGCTGCTGATCCTTGAATCAATTTGTTCAACGCCTTGTAAGTAAACGCTCTTTTCAATGGCTGACCATATTCTTTCATGGCTTCTTCGTAGGGCAATGGCTTCTTGTATCCAAATGTTCTCGGTTCCCACAAGTGAAAGCGACAGCGACGTCCCAGTATGGTACGGATCTGACCTGTCTTCTCCGCTTGTTTACTTGCCAGATCTGCAAGACCCTTAACGAACGGCACCTTCTCACGGTGTGTTGCCAATAGTTCTCCTGCTTCGTCGGGTGAGATGTCTAGCTGCGCTGCTAGTTTACCTTTGCCCATGCCATACATGATACCTAAGTTCACGACCTTCGCTTCCTTACGCTTGATCCCTGCTATGTCCGCTACCATCTGGTGCAGATCTACGTCACCGTTCTGGTATTCCTCTACGATTGTATCAACGATAGGGTGTTTGAAGTCTGCTTTCAGACTCGCCGCAAAGTGCACCAGTAATCTCGGCTCTTGGCTCGAATAGTCAAATGATCCCCACTTGGTTCCTTCTTCTGGTATAAACAGACCACGGATCATCTTCTTGATTTCAGGATCACGCGAAGGAATTTGCTGTAGGTTTGGGTTGGATGACGAGAATCGCCCAGTTACAGTGCCACCATCGTCTGATCTAAGCTGATGGAACTCGCAATGAATACGACCGTTGTGTTCATGCTTCATGATCGTCTCAATAAACGTGCTCTCTGCCTTGTCAAATTCGCGTAGCTTAACGATCTTTTGTGCCGTCGGGTGGGGATGGGCATTGAGATACTGTTTGGTGAATGAGGGGGCACCTGCGTCAGTCTTAGGATATGGTAGGTTTAACTCCTCAAACACTGCGGCTACTGAGGCCGCTGCCCATGGCTCTATCTTGATCTGTGTTTCCTTAAAGATCTCGTCTTTGATTGTCTGTGTTCTTTTCTTCAACGCAGTTCTTGCTTGCTCTGCTTTGTCGAGATCAACTCGGACTCCAAGTTCTCGCATGTCACACATCATCGGGATTAAACCTGTCTCCAGTTTCCAGATATTCCAAAGATCCTGCTTATCCAATTCTATCTTCAGACGCTCCCACAGGCGCAAGGTCATACCTGCATCTTGTTCTGCATACCGTCCCACAGCCTCTGGCGGTAGCCTATACATCTCTGCTTTAGGATCAAAGCCCCACTCCGCTGCGGATACACGTAGTAACTTCTCGTCCTTGCGTTCATTGAGATAGTCACGACCTAAATTATTCAGGCTGTATGACCAACGGTTCTCATCAACCACCGCCCCTGTAATCATGGTATCAATGACCCGCCCCTCAACCTTTACGCCCTCGGCACGTAGCCAGCCCAGATCGTAGGTCGCATTGTGCATGATCTTGTCTATGTTTGGTGTTGCCATCTGTCTCTGTAGCCACTTGAGCGCAATCCTCGCGTCCATGTTGTGACCGTTTTCATGGCGGATCGGGAAGTATCCCTGCCAATCTCCTGCGGCTACGGCTATGCCTACGATGTATCCATCTTTACGAACCCATCCTGGCCCTAGCGTTGTCAGGTTTGGATCACATGTCTCAAGATCAATTGCGATCTGTTTGTACTTTGTAAGGTCAGGAAACTCTGATGGAATGTTCCACGTTAGTTCCTTTCCTTGGTTCATCTGCTTTGCGATGACATGATCCTTCTCAAATAGATTACCTTGGTTCATCTTTAAACTCTGCTCCCAATGCTGAATATCCGCACTTGTCGATCCACGAATCTTTGTGGTCGATGGTCTCCAACAATCGACAGGTCTTTACCCAGTCCATCATCAGAGCCACATGCTTTGCTGTTATTTTGTTATGTGTTGTGAATGCGTCCTGTACTATTACATTCCAACCAGTTGCTATTCGGTCGAAGTTGTCCTTCGCATCTCCATAGTCTTTTGCTCTGTTACCGTTGATCAGTTCTTTCGCTGTATCTAGATAGTCGTTGCGTTTCATACTGCTTCCCATTTAAATTTTAGTTGCCCATATATTGGTTGCCACTTTCTCCCTGGACGGTTCTGCCATCCTCTGGGTTTCAGTTCTACTTCGCCAACCATCTTCCATCCTGCTCCCTTCAGGCTCGAACCAGCTTCCGATTGTAAGGTGTACGTTATCATTCGTTTACCTCCCATCTGTTGCCAGATTCGCCAACACCTTCCGTATAAAAAGGAACAAGCATTCTTTGGTGCATCGTCCTGCACACATACCCTTATTACTTCTGCTGTAAATCCATCCATCATGCGCCTAGCTACTGGGTTACCTACAATAGCAACACCAACCAGACAGTCATCGTAACTTGCACCTATGGCAAACTTCCCACCTTGTGGTGGTTTATTGTGACGGTGAAAGTTTCCAACAAACTCACGAGCCTCACGTAGACTAATAGGCACAGGTATTAGTTTCATCCTGTGCACTCCCCATCGTCCGTCTGGCAAAGGAAAGCTTCGTCATCAAAGATCCAATCCCCCTGTCTGCCTACAAACTCTCCCAGTTCTTTGTACGTGCGTACATCATGGAATGATCTGTCCTTTGTTTCTTCCCAGTTCTGCCACCACTTCATGCGGTCTGGATACTCACGCCACATAGCCGCTAGTGTTGCTTCGCTCTTCAAGAAACAACCGTCACAGTTCCCTGATCCTGGGGTGATCTTCAGATCGAACTCATGTTGTTTCCAGAAGAACATAACATCCTGCTTCGTGACCCCTGCATCTGCCAGTGGAAACCAGTTGTCCCACCGTTTGTCCTTGCTTGGTTTTACCCGCTTGGTTTCGTCTGCACGGATGCCAATGGTGTTTGTCCAGTGCTCCCACCCGATAGACAACAGATACCGACGCATAGTCTTGACCTTCAACTCCTGAGTACAGGATCTACGGAATACATTTGGTAGCATGTTGAAAGAAAGATACTTATCAAACGGCTCCCCCTCTCGCGCAGCGGAATCCCAACTGACGGTCTGAAAGTGTGCCTTACCATTTTGATATCGGTTGGATGGTGCCCTCAAATACTCAAGCCACGTAATGTCTACGCCCCAGTTCTTTTCTATGTTGTGCACAAAGTCCAGTGTCCCTGGCATTTCACGCCCAGTGTTGGCAAACAAAACCTTCACGCGGTCTGGTAGATCTCCGTTAGCCTCCAGTATCCTATGCAACATATACCCAGAGGTGCGACCACCACTGAAACTGATAAGAACATTTCCGTCTGGTAGTTTCATATCTCGTACCTGTACTTCTTGTCTGACTCTATAAGATACAGGTTCTGCTTGGCACGAGTCACTGCCACATAGAATATCCTGTCTTCATCCTCTGGATGTTTACCCTCTACACATGCTTTGGTAGATCCCAAGTACACCGCTACGTTGTCATCCTCACCACCTTTCATGGCATGGATCGTAGAGATCTTGATCCTTGGTTCTTTGTAAACGCTCTCGCCTTTTCTCTCAATAGATCGGATGTAAATCTTTTCCTGTTCCGATAATCGAATAACATCGAGGGGTGATGTATCTATGGGTGCCAACATCCCAAAGTTCTTGACCAGTTTGGCATGGGTCAGCAGTTCATCAGGCGCAGCGGCGTCCAACAGTTTGATAGACCCACGTTTAACAACCGCACCCTCTCCCATCTTTGGCACCATCTCGTATAATCTTCTGACTCTTCCGACATACGTGCCCTTCCCTGTGGTGATATCCTCCCACACAGACATCGCTTCCAGTTTCTTTTCGGGCACAGACCAGTGACCCTTGCGACTGTAGAAGTATCCCTCTTGCTCCAAGAACTCTGCTATGTCGTTCACAAACGAGTTGGTTCGAGCCATGATCGTCCATGATCCCTGATGCAATGGCAGTGCCCATCGGTTCATGACCCTCGTAACTCTGCCCTCTTCCTGTCTGGGAAAGAACTCTTTCTCTAGTCTGCCCGGTATGCGGTGGGAGATACCCATAGCAAGCTCCCAGACGCTCCGTGGTAAGCGGTAGGATTGATTGAGTACCTCAACTCTATCTGTGCAGTTAATGAAGTCCTCAACGTCTACAGATGTCCAACGGTGGATAGCCTGATCATCATCCCCTGCGATCAACACCTCGTCCGCATGTTCAGACATCTTTCTTACCATCTTCCACTGTAAAGGTGTGAGATCCTGCGCCTCGTCAACAATCAAGAGATCCAGATTCGGCGGCTCCGCAATGTCTATGTACTTGGCAATCATGTCAGAGAAATCCACACGATTGGTTTTGGATTTGTACTCAAGCAATTGCTTTTCAATCTGCACAAGCTTGGAGAAACTCAGGTCGTGATCCTCTTCGTAGTTGAACTCAAAGTCCAGGTCAGACATCCGATAGACCGACCGCATAATAATCTGTAGGTACTTGGCTCCCGATCCTTTCATGCTTGGCATGGCTACCCCATCGTGCACGGACGTAGAGTCTGCGCCATCGAAGTCTACGGCAAGCATCTCACCTAGTTTGGTAAAGTCTTGTTTGCTCATCACATCCTTTGGGGCCAGGCCCAACCCATGATACCCGGTCGCATGTAGCGTCTTAAAGTGTGGGAAGTCTTGCTTGGTGAGATTGAACTTGTCACAGGCTCTAGCAACAAACTCTCCTATCGCTTTGGTGGTAAAGGAGACCACACCAATTCGCGAAGGATGCACACCTTCTTCAAGCTTTGCCTGTACTCTTTCGATTAACGTATAAGTTTTGCCGCAACCTGGAGGTCCCAAGATCAGCGTAGCGTTATCAATCATCCGTGCGACGAGCCTCTAACCAATCATCAATGTCCTGTCTACTCCAACGACTGGCAGATCTTCGGGCGTCCCCATTGCCAAACTTGTATGGCTTTGGAAAGTTTCCCTCGTTTACCCACTTGTATATGGCGGACTCGGATACATCGAGCCAGTCAGCCACATCCTTGGCCTTCAAAAAATTAGAACGGTATTTCATTGTCCATCTCCTTTATCGGTATCGCTACCTCATCGTTCTCAAATGCCGGAACCCACCACACACGAACGGTGGATTTCTTTCCTTCTTCATTTACTATTGCTTTATGACCATGGCACTCTTGGTCATCATTTAATTTCTTCAGCTGCTCTTGAACCTGTGCCCTTGTAAAGGCCGTGAACCTACGGTTGTGCAAGAACTCCATCAGTCCTGCTATAGTAAAAGACGTGTACCCTTGGTTATCTGTCCATGGTTTACCCTGTAACAATTCTTCTGGGTGTATCGCCCTGATACGACTTGTGCAGTATGCTTTGAGTAATGCTTTAAACTCCCCACTCACGGTCAGTTCTTCTGGTACTTCCTGACTAGAACTCTCCGTCATTAATTTGTGGAGCAAAGATTGCCACGCTCTGGGTTTTATAATTGGTGGCACCATCTGTGCTTGTTCCATGCAAGCTCTCTGAAATAGACTCTGGGTCTGAAGCTGTTCCGTGTTCAGTTGTATCCTTTTTCCTGCCACTGTGAGAAAGTATAGCCTGGGTTCCGATAGTATGACCAGTAAGTTTCCTATCTCTGGAACCTCCGCCCCTGTATCCCCGATGCCAAACTTCATAGACATACAGAGTTCCTTATCACAGTAACTCTTGAACGGTTCTTGTTCGCACGTATAAAAGTATTCTTTCTTATCTAAACTTTTCTGTAACGCCAGAACTTCCTTGGCATCAAGCGGTGGAGAAAACAACTGTTGGTTCATGGTCTCCATCTCAGCTTTCCAATTGTCTCCGTGTTTCATCCGACAGAATACGCCAAGCATAAAGAGTTTCTTGTTGCGCTCTTCTCCTGACGGACCATCACGAAACAAATGCTGAAGACATGGCGGAGCATCCGACAATAGTTTCCTCGGCTTGTTGTTCTTGGATCTTAGTCCTTCTAGCTTGGAGATAGGGACTGTGTTCTTATGGATGGCTTTTATAAAGTCCTCAATCTCCATGGCCTCAACCTTTGAGTTGAAGCAATATCTCTGTGGCAAGTCCGCATTGAAGTATGGCAAGTTAATGAAGTTTCCTACGTCACCTCTCTCCGCCAAGATAATATCCTGCTTCGGAAAGATCTCGCATCCACTGTGTCCCAGAGCGACTGCCATTTCCAACAGATACTCCCGCACAACTTTTGCCTGTTCGTACTCTTTGAGAAACAAATACAAATGTGCACCGCCTGACTTTGATCTGCAATGCAGCAGCGGAAGCTTTAGTTTCTGTATCCGTTGCTGTAGTTCTTTGTGATCCAGGTCATAGATGTCTATGTCCAGTGCGCCCCACTTACATTTGTTTTCTTCATTGATCGGGATAGCTCCGACCCCCTGCTCACCATCAATGTGTCCTTGCATAATCTCAACTGTTAATGCTTGACGTACTATTCTACTGTCCGCATCGGCCTTACCATTCCTGCCAATCCGACCGACTGTAGTTGTACCATGTGCAACCTTCGAACCCTCGAAGGCCGCAAGCATTTCGTCTGCTAATGACATGCTTGGCTCCTGTTGGGTGAAAGACACGGTAAATCTTTTTGAGAAGATCTACCGTGTTTAAAGTTTAAAAGGGTACTTCATCATCTCCTACAGGATCAACTGGCTCTGGCTGTGCCTTAACCTCTCCTGATTGAATAGATTCCCTAAAAGCTTTTGCTTCCACCAACAGGTCGCGATTACTAACCAAGCTTTCTTTCGATACTTGATAGTTGAACCAATCACCCTTGTCGTTAGACTCTTCAGTAACGGTTAACTTCCACATTGTGGCGTACACAGCAGGAGTAACCAACTGACCAGTCTTTGGGTTCTTGATCTTCTGCATTGCGATCTGGGTTTTCCAACGACGGCTGACCTTCAACTGGCTAGACTTCATGTCTATCACAGCAGGTTGGAATGATCCGTCCTCTCCAACAATCAAGCAGTAATGCTGATCAGACTTCACCAGTTCGTTGCCATTGGATAGAACTTCTTTAGATCCATCCCGCTTCGCACCAGTAACCATGGGATCGTTAGCGGCTAGTTCACCTTGAAACCCACCACCCTGTTCTCTTGGAATGAACTCAAGATACTTGGTGGTCTGGTAGCACGGTATAACTACGATGCCGTTTGATCCTTCCCAGTATTGACCAGTGACATTGTTAAAGATGTCACCCTGTGATGCGCCCTCAATGTGTTCGGCTTTGCCTTTCTTGAGTTGCGGTGACATGGGTTGCAAGATCCGAACAAACGGTATCTGCATCTCACTGCTATCGAATGATGCACCATCTCCAGCAGTCTCGAAGATGTCATCTAGCACATCGGTACTTACTTCTGTGCTTTTTGCTTTTGCTACTGCGGTCGCCATTATGCTTTCCTCCTGATCTCAGCTGCGTTAGCGATAAATGCCCCGAACATATCAAGGTCAATTGGTTTACCATCAACAATACGTTCCTTAACAAACGCCTTGAGTGTAGATGGGTGAACGTGGGTCTTGGTCTTCGGATCAAAACCTTTCTCTTGCAGGATACCAACAACGTCTCCTGCTATATTGTCTTCGCCTTTACCAAACGAACAGGTGACATCGTTCTTTATAATGTCGTCCAATCCATTTTCCCGTAGCCAAGCGAAGGCTTCTTCCTTGCGGTCTTGTGGAATAGAAGCATGTACAATCATCTTTCTAGATACAGACACACCGTCTACATCTAAGCGATCAACCCCCATCTCATCCATTAGTCCAGGAATGTTTTCAACTGACAACCTATGCTTCTCAGCTTTCAAGGCTTTCAGGTTTAACTCTGCATCCTCGATCTCTTGTTCGACGCTGCGGAGTTTGCGAACAAGATCACTGAGTTGCTTTCCTGTTCCAGTATCGACACTGGCGAACTTGTCGCCCTCATCGATTAAGTCTTCAAATATATCCATAAGTGTTTCCTCTTCAGGGTTCGGTTGACAAACCATTTCGCCATCCGTATTGTGGACTCTACTGGAGGTATGTGATGACTGTCAAGTACAATTTTAAAATGAAACCATTCAAGCATCAGGAGGATGCACTCAACAAAGCAGGGGCTGGGTCTCTATGGGACAAGATAGAGTTTGCACTATTTATGGAGATGGGTACAGGTAAATCGAAAGTCCTGCTTGATAATCTGGGAATGCTGTACCTAGCAGAACGTATAAAGTTCGCATTGATAATCGCACCAAAGGGTGTGTATCGGAACTGGGTAACCAAAGAAATACCAGAGCACATGTCTGACGATGTGCCACATCGAGTGATCCGATGGGTCGCTTCTCCCAACAAAAAGCAACAGGAAGAAATGCGCTCGGTCAAAGATCCATTCGATGGACTGACAATCTTTGTCATGAATGTGGAAGCTTTCTCAACACGCAAGGGCCAGGTTGCCGGAGAGTGGATGGCTGGTGCGCTTGGGCCTGTGGGATGTATCGCAATCGACGAATCAACTACTATCAAGAACCATAAGGCCAAGCGCACGAAGTCCCTACTAAAGATTGCAAGAGGGTTCAAGTACAAAAGATTACTAACAGGTTCTCCTATTACAAAAAGTCCACTGGACATCTATGCACAGACCGAGTTCCTTCGCCCTGGTCTCATGGGTCATGAGTCTTTCTATTCCTTTCAGGGTCGGTACGCTGTCGTCCAACGTCGGACCATGGGTAGCCACGCTTTCCAGCAGATCGTAGGATACAGAAACCTAGACGAACTGACAGATAAGATCGACTCGTTCAGCTTCCGTGTACTCAAGAAAGATTGTTTGGATCTTCCAGACAAAATCTACACGGCTCGTTACGTCTCTCTTACCGACGAGCAGCTGAAGATGTATTTGGATCTACAAAGACAAGCGATGTTGCTGTTCGAAGATGGTGAGATGGTGACTGCTCCGGCTGTCATTACACAGATGCTACGTATACAACAGGTTCTATCAGGACATCTGAAGACGGACGATGGTGAGATGAAATACTTTGCTTCACGTCGGATGGATGCACTGGAAGAGATCCTCGAAGAACACGACGGCAAAGCAATCATTTGGTCTCGGTTCAGATATGACATCATCAAGATAACAGAGATGCTAAACAAAAAGTTTGGAGCGGGAAGTGCCGCTGCATACTACGGTGATACACCAGACGATGAGCGTAATGACATCGTAACTAATTTTCAAAATTCAAAAGACCTGAAGTTTTTTGTAGGGAATCCTGCGACCGCAGGGTACGGTCTGACTTTGACCGAAGCTGATCTCGTGATATACTATGCCAACGACTTCAACCTGGAGACACGCATACAATCAGAAGATCGTGCCCATCGTATCGGGCAAAAGAAAAACGTAACTTACATCGATCTCATATCCGAGGGAACCATTGACGAGAAGATAGTCGAAGCACTCAGAAACAAGATCGACATTGGAGCAAAAGTACTAGGAGAGGAAGCAAGAGAATGGCTAAGTCTAAAGCCCACGAAGAATTAATAGAAGCAGTCGTAGATTATAAACGTGGACTACGAAACCTAAAAACAGGATCAGATGAGATCTCCAGAATATCTGGACTACAACCAGAGATCGTTGCCTGTTTTCTCAAAGCAATGAAAAGAAATAACGTAACCCAGATCCGTGGGTATTCGAAAGAACCAGAGCACCTACTCAAAGCCAAGAAAAGAAAAACCCCGCCGGAGCGGGGCTAGTTATCGAGGCAATCAGACCACAGGCTTGGGTCTAGTCCTTCGAGCAGTGTGACTATACACTAACAGACCCAGTCTGTTTTGCATACTCTTTTCTTATAATCACAGATAGCTGTCTCGTCATGGTGCGCTGTTCATCGTCCGCCAGTTGACGCAATTTCTCATGGTCTTCTGGCAACAGTGCCACGTTACAGAACTTTCTGGTCTCCATTTTAATTTCTTTTTTCATTAGTTGCTCCTTGGTTGTAGTGAACTTATACACTACTGGTTACCAAAGAACAACATGTAAGCATCAACTTTGTAGAATCTGTCCTTGTTGTTTTCCATGGCGGCAATCACCTCAGATTTTTCCCGATCCAAGTCAGCAGCTATCATGCTTGCCGTGTACGGATAGTCCATTCCATTAGATTTTATGTACATGGCAATCTCATTCTCAAGATTATCGTCCGCCACATGGGCCAGGTCCAAGTCAACGTGCACAGGTTCAACTCGCATCGCCCTCCATGGTATCTGCTCACGTTTGTCTGGATAGTTCGGCAACAAAAACGCATTGAACATGTCACCAGGTTGGACGTTCATGGTGTTTACCAGCCTTGCATTCAAGAACACCTGATCCCCTTTCGGAGTAACAGCAAACCCACTACCAGTAGGCGTCAAGTACTCAACTATTATCTGCTGTCTGCGTGTTTCATTCAAATCAAAAATTTGGTTCATAGAGTATTCCTTCTTCTTCTTTTTGTTTGTAGTAATTGATTTCATTTATTAGACCCTCGATCCTGGGATCATCTGGGTCTGCCCATTCTATATCGTCACGTTCCTTCTCTAACTTTTTTCTCAGTACGCTTATCAGTTCGACCTGCGCTATCCCTGTTACTTTCATCTTTATTCTCCTCCCATGGTGCCACTTTCAGTGACACGGTTTGTCTTCCATACGCAAGTTTACGTTTGTATCCTTGCAATTCTTTTTGCGCCTCTGTCCATCGGCTCATACTTATCTTCCTCCATGTATATGTATTCCAATACTTTTTAATTGATTGACGTAATCGTTTAACTCATCCCTTGCTGACCACAACTCTCGTTCAATTCCAGGTCGGGCATCTCTGCGCCCCTTCTCGTCTTGTAACTTATCTACCTGTTGTTTCAACCATTTAAGTTGTGCAGCTTGGAACGTACTTAACTGCTCATCTCCCATACTACTCCTCCTTTCTGGGTCTTAACTTCGGTTTAATTAATTTCGATACGGTGTTTGATTTGTGACACACCATCATAATGTCATTACCATAGAGGTCGTACAAATGGTTGTAGATCCCATCTGCACTCCCACTATTCATAGCTGACTCACAATGCTTCTCACTCTGAAACCATACAGCCATATCAATCTCACGATCTTGCACGCTGTATGAAATAACTAATGCCGTGAAGTATTCGATCATCCCTTGACAACTGCCCAGATGCTCTCGTTCCCTGCATCTTTTCCAGTGTCTTTGATCTTCCCTGCTTTCCGCAGCTGAGACAATGTCGTGCGGACAATTGTCAGCTTCACCCCTGATCTATCAGCGATTTGTTTTGCGGTTCCGATATCTCGATCTAGTTCCGCCAGGATTTGTTCCTTGCGCGTAAGCTTTGCGCCCGACCGCTGTTTGGTTTTAATTCTTTGCCATAGTTCTTTGAACATTTCTTATTCTCCATTCGTAAAATATTTCATTTATTACAGCCCGATATTCTTCTTGATCATCGAACTGATCGATTGCCAGTGACCCTACTATATCACACAGTAAGGCTAAGTCTTCTTTTTTACTCATTCTTTCTTCTCCCATTGATCTACTTCTGCATACCATTTGTCCGTGCTCATGCTTCGACAAACTTGTGCGTTAACCCAATCACCTTCTTGTTCCTGAAGCCATTCGATCAGATCTTCTCTTCGTAGGAGCAGATCAAACAAAACCCACGAGGGTTTGTCCTTCGGCTCCTTTGCGTACAAGCCTTTTATAAAGACTTTTTTCTTTGAATTTCTGCGTTCGCCAAGCTGTTTAAGTAACTTGTCCGCTTTCTTACGAGCAACAGAAGCCTCCTCAAAAGTACAAGCAGGGTCTTTTGCTTTCCGTAACAAAGCCTCAAGGCGTTCCTGATCGTTAGCCATCAGCCCCAGTCCTTCCTGTCTTCCTCGTTGCGCCACCCTTCCATGTACGCTTCGATCTCACTCTCAGTCATGTCCTCTTCAGGCACAACATTCCTACCGACAGTATCCAACCAGATATGCGGTTCAGGATACCTCCCATAATATCGATCCGCCGATCCGCGATCCGCAGCTCGCTCTTCACGATCCATCATCCAAGCTTTCACTCTTCCCATCTTTCACCTCCTATGGTCTGAGAATATCGTAATTGTATTCGGCATCTAAACTGTGCCAAAAGTTTTCGTAATGCATCTGCCAGTCCGAGTCGTAAGTTCTTGAACCAACTTCTCGGTCTGCCAGTAACGCCGCCCAATGATCTAGGCTGTCGTTGTGATCGATCTCTAATTCAAGTTGGATCTCCATCACCAATCCTCCTTAAATACTTTGCGGAATATCTCATCCAACATGTCTTCCATCTCACGGTCTGTCATCTTCTACTACCTCGCAACTCCAATAATCTATTTTCGGTTTGTTTTCTGTAGCCTCACTGACCTCAATATAAATAGTAAAACCATTTAATTTGATGTAAACAGACACAGGACTTCGAACGTCAACTATCATCTCTCACCTCCATGTAACTTTCGATTAATCCTTGCGCGACTTGCGCTGTGATGGCGTTGCCGTAGGCGCGGAGTCGTCCCACTCTGGCGGTAGCCCCATCAACCAACGGGAATGTGCAGGGTTCAACTGGCCTCCACTTTCCATCTCGGCAGAGGAGCCAGTCAGTATCTCTCCAGAAACCGTTAGTCTCATGGGCTTGGGTTCTGGCGTCACCTCCCCCTTCGCCTCCATTACAGCTTCTATCATGTCGGGTGATACTTGCTCCCTCAGATTGCACGGAAACGATCTGTTCTTTCGCGTCGTCTGATGCATCCTGATCATCGCCTCTTTGCTTCGAAGAGGTAGACTGTCCATCGTGTTGGGCGTTGCCCACCCCGACATCTGTCCTTGCTCTGGTAGATTGTGACCCCGACTGTTCCACTCCTTGACCGACTCTGGTTTTGCCGCTCCCTTGTGATCCGCTGTCGTCGGTGTCGCCCACCCTGCCAGTTGCGCTTGCGCTCCCGTGTTCCAACCGTGCTTCCCGTTCAGATGTGACGGGGCTATGTTCGTTCCGCCTGTCATCGATGTCGGCGTCGCCCACCCCGATAGTTGAGCCGTCACGTCCAACGTGTCCGTGCTGACCCTTCCGTTCCGTATCCGACCGCCCTGATATCCACCCTTGCCGTCGCGTGTCGTCGGTGTCGGCCACGAACCAAAGTCTTTGCCTGATGTGCGGCGCACCGAAGCCCGCAGAGCAGAGATCAAAAGCCCCGATGGCGTAGTCCGCTCCTTCCATGTCAGCTTGTACAAGGTCGATCCAACCGAGTCCGTCTTTCGACGCAACCTGTTCGCCAAAGACCGTTGAAGGTCGGCACTGTTCGATGAGGTGGAACCAGTGAGGCCAGAGGTGCCGCTTGTCATCAACCCCTTTTCTGCTACCTGCGTTGCTGAAAGGTTGGCACGGACAAGATCCTGTCCAGACTGGTCGGTCGTCCTCCCACCCTGCGGATCGGAGGGCGTAACTCCAGACGCCGATCCCTGCGAAGAAGTGACATTGAGTAAATGCTTGAAGTTCATCTGGTCGGACATCTGATATGCTCCTTTCGTCCACTATTCCATCTGCAATATGCCCAGACCGAATTAACGATCTGAGCCACTCTGCGGCGTATGGGTCTATCTCATTATAATAGGCTACCATGGTTGCACCATAATCTGTAGCATCCGAGCACTCACAAGTCTCCGCTTGTATTGCTCTGCGGTCGGGTGCTCTTGAACCAAATCCTCAAGGTGCTCAACCATGTGATCCATCGCCACCTGAAGCACGTTCTTTTCGCTTTCGCTCAAAGTCCACGCTTCGTCACTAATGATGTGAATTGTTTTTGTCTCACTCATATCGATCCTCCTCAACTGGTCGCCAACAATTGTCCTCGCCTTCAAAAAACTGACCTTCGAACATCGAACCTTCGTCCTCATAGTCAGCCTGAACTTCTATGCCCATCTCGTGAAGCTTCTTCCAAACTGGAATGGGTGGTGCCCATGCCGTCCAACATCGGAACGTAAAATACTTCGTAGGCACAGGATAATGATCACTGTCTTGCGGCTCTTCAATGATTTCCGCCTGACAAATGTCCCACTTCGTCATCCAGTTTTCATTGCGCCAATCGTACCAGTTCGGACGATCCTGCGCCTCGCACATCTTGCGCTCCTCATCGCCCAACGCACCATGGAACATGTTACTCGGTTCTGGGATCACGGCATTTAAAAACTTTTCTTCCTTGACCGCCTCGTACAGACGGTCAATTTCTTTTGGGTCTCCTGCAAGGTAGACACTCTGATAACAATGATTAGGCATTATAAAATCTCCCTCCAAATTTTGAGTGCCTCGTCTTCAGGCAAGTCATTCAAGATTATCGCTTCAGGAAAAGAACGCTTAATGGTTTCAGACGTATATCTGTGGTCATAATCCCAAAGAGACATCTTACCTTCTTTATTCTTTTTTTGAACAACCTTGTTCTTCTTTAAAGCTTTCTTCATATCCTTGCGGTATAGATAAGTGCACACCTGATCATGGCACCAACGCTCAAAAGTCTGTTCGATACCTTCAGGGAAATATTCACACGGATCTGTGTTCGGTAATGATTTGAAATACTCATCAACCTTTTTCATGGTCGCACGGTAGTCGCCTTTGAATTTATTGTGTGAGTAATCACGGTCACATCCACCATGACCATCATTGCTCACCATGGCAAACGGCTTGCCATCCAGATAGACATTTGCCTGATAGCAATATGTCTCTTCACTTGCCCATTCTGAGAACTTGATAGCTTTCATTTCCAAATTCATAATCTTTCCTTTCTATATGTATTACAAATGTTGAATGGTTGTAGTCTATCAGATGGGGCAGGGGTGTCAACAAAAAGATAAGATTTACACTATTACGCACATTCAGCGAAAAAAATATTTTTTTTTTTTTTTTTAGTATTTAATATTGAAATCTTGTAAATCCCGTAAATCACCCCTGTTTTATATAGCCCAAAAGATTTACACCGATTTACAAAATCACCCCTAGATTTACGGTAACTTCCTTATATTGAGGTTTTGAAAATGTCCAAGCTTGCAGAAATCTAGAAATTAAGCGTAAATACTGTAAATCTAAAATGATTGTTACTAACGAGGGGAACGATGGCTTCGATCAAAAAGAAAATTGAAGAAGAACATGGGAGACAATTGACTAACAGACAGATGACTTTTGCTACTCATATTGTGGAAGGCATCTACTCAAATGCTGAGTGTGCTCGGAAGGCAGGGTACTCTGAAGACGTAGCACCGAAGCAAGCATCAATACTTTTGAACGGTCGGGATTATCCGCATGTTGTGGAGTATATCCAAGAATTGAGAGACGAACGCGAACGAAGGTATGGTGTCACAACTATTGGTCAGTTGGAGAGATTATATAATCTTTCGCTAGGTGCTGAAGAGGCAGGGCAATTCTCAGCCGCTATCAATGCCGAAAAAATCAGGTCAGCTTTGGGAGGTTTGACCATCGATAGACGAGAAACAATAAACACAATCGATCAATTATCTAGGGATGAAATCACCGCACGATTGGCGGCATTACAGAAACAATATCCACAGGCATTTCAGATTGAAGGTGAATACAGGGATATAACAAATGAGCAAAGGACAAGAGGCGAACTTCTGGAACTTGATAAGGCAGAACTTACCGAAGAAGTGCTTCGCAACGAGGATTGAAAACAAACATGGGGGCGGTGTTCCTGATGTCCATATGGTTTGGGATGGGTTGCCGTTTTGGTGTGAGTTAAAGGTAAGCAAAGGAAACGCTGTAAAACTCACGCCTCATCAAGTTGCATGGAATATGGCGTATTGGGCACGAGGTGGGTCAAATTTTTTCTTAGTAAAGAGCCTCAAGGACAGCGATCTAATTTTATTTGAGGGTGATCAGGGTGCCGATTTGATTAATGGTGGGATATCCGAGGCGCGTGGTCAACGGTTCAAGAATCTTGCGCCCTTGTTCTGCGCCTTGCGCCCTGTTTTGGAATCTAGAATGTCTTGCGCCTTGCGCCCTGCGTCTTGATTTTATGTACGTGTATCTAATTCCAGGGAAACGATAGGACCAGGTCCGAGAGAAAAGTTTAGGGCCAGGATATCCTGGCCCCATTGTTTAGTGTTCTACTATCGCGATTGATTTTGCTTTGCTCGATCCCCTACAAAGTTTGCAAGCTGTGCATTGAACCCGACGCCCCGCCTCTTTGGAAGCTGGACAAAGTGTTTCGTTTTGTTTGTCCAATTCTGCTAGATCCTGGATCACTCGGAAAGTGCGACGCCCCGCGGCCCAGTGTTCCTGGGCTTGCTCGTAAGTGTCCGCGGATTGCATACAAATTTCTGGCGACCATGCGCTTTGATGCGTGTATGCCGTCCAGGTTTTAGCTTGGCTAAGTAAATTATTCCAAACATATTTTGGAACAGCAGCGGGGTCGCCATATGTCCCGACTCTTACGAATCTATCACGACCCATTTCGATTGCGTCGCCAGTCTGATAAACCCCGCGCTTGTATGACTTCCAAACAATTAAGACGCCTTGCCCTAGGTTAACATAACAGCGTCGACCTTTTGCAATCTTGCGCTTCGGGTCATCGGTCGGTGTCCCTCTCATTATGCAATTGCCGCAAATAGAAAAGTCTGCACCAGTCTTGCTAGCCTCGAGCGGGTTCAAGTCTTCCCGCAATATGTAAGTTTGTACGACCTTGCCTGTTTTGGTGTTACGATCTGAATATGTAGCAATCACTACAATTTGCTCGTTATCCAATAGACTAGGTCCCTTGTATATAACAGCGTGTTTCAACGTGTATCCTTTCGTAATAGTTAACAGTTAGATTATAACCAGGCTACAACAAAACCACAAGTAAAAAGTCTTGCGGCCTGTCCCGCAGCTTGGTTAAATCTTGCGCCTTGCGGCCTGTCTTGCGGCCTGTCTTGCGGCCTTTAGAAAAAAGAAAACCCTCCAGGGCCAGGCCCTGGAGGTAAAGGAAAGTGCTCGATAACCCTCGAGCTTGGGATTAGTCCCGCCGCTTAATTCTTATCTCGTTTCTAAGCCAGCGTTTTGCGATATCCATGGGCAAGGTAATCGAGCTTTCTGGGATAGGTTTACCGTCTGGATATAGGTTCTGTCCTATGTTTACTTGCCAGTGTCCTGGATATATCTGATTTACGTTTGGATAGTCGCTAGTGATAACACCAGCGACATAATATTCGTTTCCGTTTGTATCTTTAACCGTGCCTTTACGGTTTGATGCAAACCTCTCATCGTTTCTTATCGAGGTAAGATGACGTATTGCGTCCGCAGCTTTCATTATACTTCCTCCGCTTTCTCGTGCTCGAGTATCTCGTGCTCAAACACAACGAAATCATTCCAGCCATGAAACTTAGTAACATGGACGCCTTTCGAACCGCGAGAGTGATCCGTCCAGAACGCTGTAACTTTGCGCTTGGCTTTGGTAGTCCCGCTGCGGGTCGGGGATCTAAAAGTAATTAGATCTCCTATCTTTATATCTTGAACGTTTACCGTCATATGCTTTCCTTCCTTTCTAAATGTATAGAAGTGCTGGCCCTGGGCTGGGCCAGCCAATCAATACACTCAGTATTCTGAGGGCAACATGTGAACAAAGAACGACCCGTTATTCTGGGACCAGATCTTGATCTCTGGTAACGGAAAGTCGGTATATTCGAAGGTTTGTGTCGTGACTACGCCGCCGTTACCGTCCTCGATTGAGAGTATTCCCGTCTTATCTTTTACTGTTAGCGTACTGAAATACATATCAAGGTCGGCTATTTCCTCAAAGTCGATATGCGAGGCTAAAGCGTCGAACAGCCAGTAAGCTTGGAGTTTGTCGGCGACGTACTTTGTCCCGTCGGTAAGCACGGATCTACTTAGCGGCGTCCAGCGATGGTATGCCTCGGTGCCAGTGAAGTTATTGAGATCGATATCTAACATTTCATTTTCCTTTCAAATAATTGATATCTTGATAGTAGCCCGATTGTGGTCGGGCTACAAGTTATTTATTGAAACAATCCAAAACCATTGTGACCGCATATCATATCGATCTGATACTCTATGCCTCGAGCGGTCGGTTCTTTGTCAAACTCTAGCTCGGTAGGTAAGCAGAATTGAAAGCAGCTACATGTACCGAGTAGGACTTTGTGTCCCAAGGATTTTTTCTTATGTGCTTGCTTGACCATTTTCTGGATTGGAGAGGTCACGAGAATTGAAGTGTCTTCCCGTAGCGGAACATACTCAAGGTTCGTGTAGTCTTGCCCGTCGAAGTACAGTAGCGCGACACCCGCACCTTTATAGTTATTATAAACTACGTCCCCAGGAACGTCGTTCTCTCTTGGTAAGTCAATATATTTTTCCATTTTCTTTCCTTTCAAATGATTGACTAAGGTTAGTGTAGCCCGATTGTTGACGGGCTACAAGTTTTTTATTCACTAAATACGGTCGCAACCTGTTTTGCGTATCGAACCGCATCATCCTCATTATCGAGCATGAGGTCCAGAAACACCCCGTCACCATATTCATTGCCAGCTTGCACGACGTAGCGTTTATATTTTGGATCATGCTTTTTGTAGAAAGCATATATCTCGCTTCTATCTTGATCCTTCCAATCAAGCCAGACTCTCACGAACCTTTCGGGATGTTCTGCGGTCGGAATGTTTTTGCATACTTGCGGACAGGTTTCGTTATGCCAGCATTCATCTTTAAACCCATGTTCTTTGAGTTTAAAGAACAATGACCACCAGCCATTGTAATCGTCGAAGTCTGGGAATTCAGTACTTATATCCATTATACTTTCCTTTCGTAATGGAGGGGAGGCCGAAGCCTCCCCGATTGAATTACTTGATCCATTCTTTCTTATGAGATTTGCGAGTATGTGCTTTTACTTCGACAATGGTCTCATGCTTGATAAGCTTGCCGACCGCGACCGCCTCATCCAATAGATCGTTCTTATACTTGTCGATCATACGACCGATCAAGTTAAGCTGTTTCCATGTAGCTTCGTACTCTTTAGGATTGTCGATAACTTGATCAAGTAAACCTTCGACCGCGTCATCTAATGTAAAAACTTCTTTAACTTGCATTTGATCTTTCCTTTCAAATTATTAAAAACGAATCACTTTAATCCGTTAATCAAAGATTAACCTGAAAAATTAAAATATGTCAACATCAAAACAACAAATAATCTACAAATATTAATCTTTTTTAGGGGTTACTTTGCCCTATCGTTTCGCAGGTCCGAGGGTCGCGACCCCCTATCCCCCCTATTTGGGGGGACTATACGTGTGCATGCGTACTATATAGTTGGTGTTTTAAATTCATTCGGGGATAATTTCATTGGCCCATGTCCGGGACTCCTGGCCCCCAGAAAAAATTGTGGGTGTATTTTCATTTGGGTTTGTTGTACAGTGTCCGTGAACCACGAACCGAGGACCGATAGATGAGTTTTCTTGATAATTTTAAAATGGCTGTAGGACTGAAGCCAAAGACGGAAAAATATATACAAACTACTGCAAACACCCTGCGAAAAACTCAGGGTGATGCACGGGCGGATAGATATCTTGCTGATATGAAAGCCAAGGGAAAGTTAAAAGGTTCTTCATCTAAGAAGTCTCCGAGCAAAGGATCAGCGGCGGTTAAGTCTAGTTTAACGTTTGCGGATGAGGTTTTAAAAGATCCGTCTCGATTTTTACCGCCATCGGTCAGTGGTGAAAAGGTTAAAACAACTAAGACCACGGACAGGTTTGGAAGACAAAGAGGGCCTGTAAAAACTACAGTAACTAAGCCTACTAATATTTCTGCGGGGGCGAGTACGGCTACTGATGCTCAGAGAAAAAAAGATCGTGATGATTTTCTAAGAAACTTTGAGATGCAGAGAGCCAGAGCGGACGCTGATCCAACGGGTCAATCGTATCAGATGTACGGTCGGTCGGTGAACTTGCAAAA
>VTLG01011265.1_pt1 | contig 28891 bp, 17 predicted proteins | sample 4694571 | NCBI WGS metagenome assembly VTLG01 (sample SAMN12604809, study PRJNA352737) | marine metagenome | biome: ENVO:00000447; feature: ENVO:00000209|ENVO:00000569|ENVO:01000036; material: ENVO:00002151; isolation source: viral sequences binned using virsorter ...
ACCAATAGGATATTATGGCCCGACAACAATACTTGCAGCAAAAGCAGCAGAAAATAAAATTAGACTAAGTGATTTAGTTTATGATATAGGTACTGTAACTCAAGAAATGAATACTGTATATTTGACGGGTGGTACATTTCCTGATACGGTAGGAATTAATGGAGCTGAAATTACTTTTCCTGGAGGTGGCGGTACAATATTCAGTAGACTTAGTGATATTAAATTAGAATTAACATCTTCTGCAAATGTCTGGACAGATCAATCATATTCTATAACTTATGGTGGCAAATCAGAATCAAATGGTGTAATAACTTATACAGTTAATAGTGTTCCTTTTGGTCATGCGAAAGATGATATTTTTTGTCAAGTAAAAGTAACAGCAGAAGGTATTGTTAAAAATCCAGATTGGAAACCTATAGGTGATGGGGCAGGAGATTATAGTGGTGTTAATGAGGGACCAGATGATTTATTAAGTGCAAATACTACTCAATTTGTTGGACTGTTAGGATTTTTTGATCCTGATAATGGTTCTGCAAATGCAACTAATGATTTGACAAGAAGTTCAAGAGATGATTTTGCTTCAGCTGGTAAAGAGTTTAATGAAGTAGTTTATCCTAATGTAGAAACTAATCCTTTAAAACCTGCAGTCGGCCCAACACATGCAACATATAAAGTAGAAAATAGTGAATTAACTGGAACGCAACCACCAAATTTGGGTCGAGATGATGTTTATAGTGGAAGATATATTAGATGGGATAATAAAAGAGCAGATGCTGGTGGTGCATTACCAGAACACAGATATTATACAGATAGCGCAGAAAAATTTTATTATGAATTACCTGCTAATGCAGGATATACATCTGGAACTGTAACTGTTGCAAATCATCCGATGCCGGCCGATGCTGAACCTCCGCATTCTATTGCTAAAACGGGATTATCTGATTGTGTTAGTAGAATACATGGAACAACTGTTGATATTTCTGGTACTTCTATCGGTGTAGGAGCCACAGGAGATATTCCAGCTGATGATGACACTACATTACCTGCTACAAATGGTATGGGAAGCGGACCCTCACAAGGATCAACTATAGCAAATTACTATACACTTAGTGGAAATTACTTTTATCATAATAGATTATATTGGGCATCTGTTACTACTGGTTCAGGATCTAATTGGACTGGTACTATTGGTACTCAAACTACACCATTTTCATGTAGATATAATTTTGTACAAAAACATATATACGAAGCAGGTGGTTCCGCAAATTCAACAATGAATACTGATGTCCAATTTATACGTGATACAGTAGATGATTTACAAGCAATAGATGGGTTCCGGGATCCTAATGTTTCTGGTGCACAGGCCGGTGGGAGTGGAATATCAGATGTAGATTTTGATACTTATTTGGCTTCGGAACCAGATGGTGACTTGGCCTCATTATCTACTTCATTAACTAATTTTCGTAATAGTTTTACATCACAGAATAGAACAGGTTCGAATAATGGTAATAATAATAAAGGAACACTTATAACTTATGCTAATACTCAATGGGCAGCTTTTCATTCAGAAATGCAAACGTTTCTCGATAATTGTTTAAAACGTGTTGCGGAAATAGATGCACGTATTGGAGTACCAACGAGATCCGGAACAAGAGCAACATCACGTGGAACACCACCAGCAATTTATGTATCGGCAATTCCTTCATCAAATACAACTGGTGGTCAAGTACCTTATGGTAGATCACTTTATAATAATTGTAACCATTTATTGGGTAAAGATATTGAATTATTAGGAAAATTAATAACTGATGTTCAATCTTTGGGTTCATTGGTAGATTTAGTAAAAAAAGCTAGAAACAAATATGAAATTTATAATGAAAGAGATAAGGAGTATTAATGGCAGAGAATAGATGGAGTAAAGATGGAGCTCAAAGGAATGACATTAAAAATTTATTAGGTAAAACTAAAGAATTTGCGGAATTGTATTTAACTGTTCTTAAAGAAAGAAGAGATCAATACCAAGAGGAATTAGATAGAGAGAAGGAGAAAGAAGCAAATGTCTGAAGCGCATAAATGGGGTAAATGGACTGGTGCAGATGCAGGAACTATTAAAGACATTGCAAAAACTGCTGAGACTTTAGCAGAACAGGTTCAAACTACTTCTGTATTGGCCCAAACTGCGATGACTGTGGTAAAATGGATTGCAGAATTGCAATCTGTAAATCCAGTTTTCAAAGCATTAGATACATTAGCGGATGAAATTTTAAAAGCCGTTCAAGACATAAAAAGTGCTGGATACTATTATTTAATTGTTGATCCTTATTCTCCTAAGAAAAATGTAGAACCTTATGTTAATCCCGCAGGGGCTTTAGGTTTTGAAGTTATAAGAGATGAGTCTGGTAGAGAATTATACTGGGATCCTAATAACGCAGATCCAGAAAGTACAACAACTGCAAATCCACCAATGAATAGTCCTTATGAATTTAAATTTGTAACTCCTAGAAAATTAGTCGCAGGTGGCCGTAATCCTTATACAAATTCTCCTGTTGACCCATTTTCTATAATGACACCCTTTCCTGTATATAATGCTAAAACGGTGATAAACACAATGTGTCAGGCATTTCAGGATGAGGGTGATGTTCCGAAATATCAAACTTCAATATCTCCTGGCGCGCCATATCCTAAACTGGGTGATAATGTATTTAATGATGATGGGGATATTGTGTCAGGATTTGATCCTGAACCCAAATATGGACAACAATTATGGGATGCAGGAAAAATGAAACCTGATGGTTCACCTCATACTTCTTCTGCGATGACAGATGGTAAGTGGAAAAACCAAAGAAGGAAAATCAATCATCAAGTTACTGTAGGAAGACCCTTCATTCAGGGGGCAACATTAAATTTATCGGATTTAAGTACATTAAAGGAAGATGTAGAAATCCATTCATCTTGTATGGTTTTTATTATAGGTGCAACATCATACAAACATTTTGTTGAAAGCTTTAATGCATTTTCTAAGTTATGGTCAGATGTAGATGAACTTCAAGCTGGTATGACCGAAAGTATTATGAAAGCTTATGAAGCTTTTACTAAACCAGCAACACAAGTTATAAATTTAACTATGTGTGATTCAAAATATGGTTTATTTGAACCGGGTGATGTTATAAGAGGATATAATTATGGGGGATTAGGTAAAATAACTTCTATAAATTCCTTGGCCACATCAAATACTTCTATGGTTTCTACTGTGCGTGTATTACAGACTGATGATATAGGAATTACAAAAGCTAGAATGGCGGAACGTGATATGAATTCAGATGGTCGTTATCAAGATATGGAAGTAACAATCATACCTATTCCTACTAAAGAAAAAAAGGGTGTGGAGGACTGGACACCTAATGATTCGGTTTATGAACAAGAAGTTCGGGGTACTTGGGGAAAAGGAGAAGAAACATTTCCTAATTATATGACTAAAGGTGTTGCGGCTATGAACGAGGCTAGGGCACTTGCGCATTCTTCTGAAGAAGCAGCTAAACAAGCAACTGCACCATCAAAAAGAATTTATCCAAAATACGGTACAGTAGCAATGCAAAGATTAGAACATCCGAAAGAGTCTACTGCTCCTGATTTTAAGGGAATTCAAATTGGTCAAATGATACCTGGCTGGACAGAGGTTTTTGAGAAAATTGAGGGTTATATAGGAGTAGTAAAATCCTATATTGCCACTTCAGCAGATTTTATTCAAGATATGATTGATGCACTCAATGAGCTCATAGAATATTTAGAAAATTTAATCAAAGCTATTCAAGACTTTTTAAAATTCTTTGAAGTAGATTTATCGAGTTCAGGAATATATTCCCTTTACATATCAAGTGAATCAGGAGGTACGGAAGGATTAGTAAGTAAAATTCAAAGTGCAGAAGGCCTCCCAAATAATTTAGATTATTCTGCGGGTATTCTATTTGTCGGAATAGGATCTTATAATGACCTATTAGGTCCCATATTTGATCCTAAGCAAGGATGGAAGTAAAAGTAACTAAATAATACAGAGGATTATATGGCTACAACACACGGACAAGAGTATATAGATTTTGATATGGATATGACTGCACATCCTGATCACGGAGACCTAACTCAAGTTAAAAAAAATAATGTTATCAGTCGATCCATTAAAAATATAATGAAAACAGCACCAAACGAAAGATTATTCCAACCAAACGTAAATGGGGGTGTCGCTGATCTTTTATTTGAAAATTTTGGTCCCTTAACAGACAGTAGATTACAAGTGGCGATTAAACATTCCATTGAACAATATGAACCTAGAGCTATAGTACAAAAGGTTATTGTAAACAGAATGGAAGATGACAATGCTTATCAGATTCGTATCGAATATTTACCAGATAACAGTACCGAAACCGAATCTACAGAAGTGTATTTGGAAAGGACATAAAAAGACATGGCAAGTACAGAAGGAAAGCTTAATGTAGCAGAATTAGATTTTACCCAGATAAAGGAAAATCTAATAGGATTTTTAAAAAATCAAGAAGAATTTGTTGGTTATAATTTTAGGGGATCATCCTTTGATGTTCTTCTTGATGTATTGGCATATAATACACATTATAATTCATATTATGCGAATATGATTGCAAATGAAATGTTTTTGGATTCAGCCGTACTTAGAAATTCTGTAGTTGCTAGAGCAAAACATTTGGGATACTTACCACGTTCAGCAAAAGGATCAAAAGCATATGTTGATCTTACAATTACACCACCCGATAATCCTGCAGTAATAACTATTCCCAGATTTACACAATTTCAGGGTGATGTTGATGGTGTTAATTATGTTTGGTGTACTTCAAATTCACATGCAATTAATATTAATGCCAATCTTATATATACGGCATCTAGTGTAGAACTCACTCAAGGAATACCTATCTCTTATAAGTACACAGCCGCAACAGCTGATGTTGACCAAAGATATTTACTCCCTAATGCAAATATTGATACGGATACGTTAGTTGTAACAGTACAAACTTCTGCAACGGAGTCTGCTTCTTTTGCTTATGATTTAGCAAATGATATTACTACAGTTAATTCAACTTCTAAACATTATTTCTTAGATGCTCAAGATGACGGACTATATGAGGTACAATTTGGAGATGGAATATTAGGTAAAGAAATTGCAAACGGCAATATTATTACATTAGGAGGATTAGTAACTGATGCAAATGCTACTAATGGTTGTAAATCTTTTTCTGTTGTATCTGATGTTGGTGGTTATTCTAATGTTAAAATAATTACAACAACTCCGGCCGGTGGAGGAGCTGCGGCTGCTGATATAGAAGAAATTAAATTTAATGCACCTAAGACTTTTGATTCACAGAATAGATGTGTAACTGTTTTTGATTATGTTAGTCTAGTTAAGAGGGATTTTCCGGGAGCAAAGTCGGTAGTAGCATGGGGAGGAGAGGATAGTGATCCTCCCATTTATGGTAAAGTATATGTGGCAATTTTACCAAGACAAGGAAGCAGTTTATCTACAGCACATAAAGAAAGAATTGAAAAATCAATATTATCTAAACGAAATGTTGTGGGTGTTACTTCTGTGGTTGTTGATCCAGATTATCTCTATTTAGGATTAGATACTACAGTAAAATATGATTCTTCTTTGACATCTAATAGTGAGGCAACATTAAAAGCTACAGTAACATCTACTATTAGAGGTTTTGGAGAACAAAACTTGAAAGATTTTGATAAAGCATTTAGATATTCAAATATTGTTAAATTAATAGATGAATCAGAAGTTTCTATAAAAAGTAACCAAACAGCGGTATCATTGAAGAGATATCTTTATCCTTTAATAGGATCCACTGCTGCATATACTCTAAGATTTTCTAATGAAATTTATCATCCTTCTAATACTTTTTGGGGAGCAATATCAAGTAGTAAATTTGATTATAGAGATACAGCAAATACAGTATGGCCAGATTGCAGATTTCAAGATGAGAATGGTTATATTCAAGTATACAGAAAATTTGGATTAGAAAGAATCCTTGTGGCTAATAATGTGGGAAAAATTACATACTCAACCGGTGAAATTCTACTTACAAGTTTTAAACCAGAAGTTATTAATACTATAATAGCTGGAAATACTGAACCTATGACAGTTTCTATCATACCCGCATCCTCAGATATAAAGCCCGTTCGCGAACAAATTTTATTAATGGAAGATTCTGATATTAACGTTTTGATGTTAGATGATTCTCCATCAGGAACATATGTTTCTGGAATACACAGTAAAGTAGATGGATCAACATTACGTACAGGGTATGAGAAATAATTTATGGCTGATAAAATAAAAGAAGCTAAGGATATCTCAGCATTAATAGAAACACTTGTTCCTGAATTTGTAACTGCTGAACATCCGAAGATGAAAATCTTCATTGAGAAGTATTATGAATTCTTGGAATCCCATCAGGTTTATTTTGAAGGTATTGCATTTAATGAATTTAAACTTGTACAAGAAGGTGAAGATGATGCTTCAATAGAACCAGATTACTGGATTTTTGAAGATGAAATCAATTCAGAATTAATGCCCAATGGTGATCCTAATGAATTTTTTGATCCTCGTTTTTTGGAAGGTTCTGTAATAAACCACAGAATTCAATTAGAAACGGATCGTGATACTTCAAAAGATGATCAATTATCATTTATAATAGGTGAAACGGTTTACGGAAATACTACTGATGCGGAAGCGGTTATTACTGGTATATCTGGAAATACTATAGCATGGTTAAAACCTACCACTAAAACAAATTTCATATATGGAGAAGAACTTACAGGAGTTTCTTCCCGTGCTTGGACAACATTTGCAAATGGTGTTTTAGCAGGAATTTTTCCTGAAGGTTCTATAGAGGGTTTTCGTACAAGAGGACCCATTGCAGCCACAAAAGAATTACCCCACTTTCAAGATGTTGATACTACTGTAGAAGGTTTGATAGACGATTCTTGGAAACCAGAATTTTATTCTAATGTTCCTAAACAAGCAGCAACTGATCGAAGAAAACTACTTAAACAAATGAAAGAAGTTTACCGATCAAAAGGTGGAGAAGCATCCTATGATTGGTTATTTAGAGCAATCTTTGCATCACAGGAAGTAGATTATTATTATCCTAAAAAAGATATGATGAGATTGTCCGATGGTAAATGGACAAAAGATAGAACAGTTAAAATCTTAACGGATACAGCAAATAATATTTCACTATTTGAAGGTAAAGAGATTAGAGGACATTCATCTAATGCTACGGCCATGGTAGAAAAAACCATTACAAAAATGGTTGGTTATACTCAAATTACAGAATTATTTTTATCTAAAATTATAGAAGGTACTGGTAAAGATGGAGTTACCGGATTTTTTAGAAAATATGAAGGCGTTGAAACTGAACCAGATGCAAATAATGATATAGCATTAGGATTTTGTTCAGGTATTATTTCAGATGTTAATATTGAGTATGGTGGTAGTAATTATCAATTAGGAGATGTTGTACAATTTCTTTATGGTGGAGGAGCAGAAGCTAAAGGTGAGGTTTCTTCACTTGTAGATGATATTCTGAAGGGATTTACTATTGTCGATGGTGGAGATGGATATTGTGTTGGAGATAAATTAGATTTTGTTGATGGTGGTACGGGAGGAGAAGGCGCGGCAGCAACCGTTGGTAGTATTATTCCTACTGGAAAAGTTTTAAAAAATGATAATCCTGTTCAGGGAATATCCACTGCTAGTCTAAGTTCTAATAATGTTAACAAGCCTTTATTTGCTAATTCACAACATACATTTACAACTGAAATTAAAGAAAATTCAGGAGCAGTTTGGGGTTCTTCGGGTCCATTTTTTACTTCTCAATTTTTCAAAGTTGGTGATACTATTAAAAAACAAGCAAGAATTGATAGTACAGAAATTTATACTGCATCTGGAAAAGGTATTACTTTAACACAAACTGGTACAACTGTTACACTTTCTAATCCTTTAGAACCAACAGAAATACTTGATATTATAGGTGGAAAACTTGAGTATGTTGATGGGTCTTCAGCTCTTATTGCGGGTCAAGCAAATACTACAACAATTTATGTTGCTGCTGCAAAGAATATAGTATCAGGCCAAAAATTCAATATTTATTATGGTAATACAAATCCCACAGCCCCAAGTGGAACGGTAGTTTCTGCTAATAGTAATCTGCTCCTTTACACTCTCAATTCAGTATATCTTGATGAGCTAGGAAATCAAACAATAACAAATTTTTCTAACAATGATTCACTTTTTCTATATGATCTTACAAAAGGTGTCTTGGGTGATCCATTAAATGCAAATAGTAGTGATGCCGCATTTACACATACCGGATTTACTTTTGATATTGCGAATACCCCTGGAAATGTTGGTAATAATACTGTTGTTATAGGTGATGCTTTTTCACAAGGTGGAGGATATGTTCAAAATCAAGTAGAGACAACTTGGAATGTATCTCCAATATTAACTTATACGGAACATGAAGTAGGCGCCATTAATAGTTTAGCAATTACTGATGGAGGTAAAGGTTATAAACGCCTGCCTATAATCACAGTATCAAATACTTTTGTAACAAGTCTAGGTAATTCTAGAGAGCATACTGGTGATATGAACCACATGTTGAATGTTAATTTACATTCTTATGATACTGGAACAATATCACAAACAGGAACGACAATAACATTAAGTGGCGGAACTTTTCCTAGTGTTAACAATCACTTATTACATATAACATATGCTAATGGTGTTGAAAATTATATTACTTCAGTAACTAGTACTACACAAGTTGAAGTGGCCAATAACTATGATATTACAAGTGAAACATATACTCTTAAATATAAAGCTACTGCTAATGTGTTTTCTGCTCATAATATTATCTATAGTGATGATTATTCTGCAAGAGCACGTGTATTAGATTTTATTGATAAGCCCGGTAAATCTTCATTTCCGAGATCGATAGGAACAGAGTTTGAGGGGTCTTATGTAGAGAGACCCGGCCAAGAGGGATATATGAGAAGAAATATTCCGAATGGTAATACAACTCTAAGAGTAGATATGTTAACTACTACTAGATTTTCTGGAGAACTTTCTTATATAATGGCGGAGGATCCAGCTGATGCATCTGGAAATTATAATAGAATAGTTTTTGAAGATGGTGGTGCAATGTACCCAGAAGCTGCGGTAACGTTTGTACTTATGGAAGATTTAGATTTTCTTGCTACTGAAGACGGAAATAGAATGTTTACTGAAGATGTAGGAAGTGATCGAATCACTGCTTATGATGGATTAACTACACTTACATATACTGAAGGTAATATTACTCAATCAGGTAATGTTATTACAGCAGTAGATGGAACAACAATTTTTCCAAATGAAGTAACTTATGCAACCTTAGCTTATGCTAATAGTAGAACAACAACTATTGTAGAACATACAAATTCTTCTTCAATTATAGTTGATAGTTCTAGAACAATATCTACGGGTGAAGCTTATTCTATTAATTATAATCCTGCCGCAACTTATGGTAGTGATAGCATTACTGCAGTTTCACATCAAGCTAACCAAACAGTAATTGTAACTGAAACAAATCATAATAAAACTACACATAATAAAATTAGGGTTGAAGGATCTACTACTGAAATTTTTAATGGTACTTTTGATGTTGATGCAGTTATAGACACTAACACATATAGTTATGTTCTACCTGAAGAAACATCATTACAACCATCTGATACTCTTACAGGAAAATTTGTAAGTACCGCATACTTAGATACTTCTAATGCTGCCGTAGTAGATACTTCAATGAAAGGTAATAATGCTATTGTAGAGGTTTCTAGTGTTGCTGCCGGTTCAATTAAAACGATAGACATTACAAATGTTGGAGCAGGATATTCTTCTTCACCAACAGTCCTTGCAGCAGATGGCGATGGAAATGCACAGATAAAGGCTATTGTTGGTGCATTTGCACAATATCCCGGTAAATATGTTGGTACACAAGGAAGATTAGATGATGCTCCAAAAATACAAGATAGTAGATATTATCAAGATTTTTCTTATGTTTTAAAAGCTCCTATTGATACTACAAAATATAGAGCACATGTAGATAGATTAGTACATCCCGCCGGAATGAAGATGTTTGGTGAATTGGCCATTTATCTTAAAGCATCTGCAGAACTTTTTACATCAGGATTTCATGCTGGATCAGGTAACCGTCAAGGTCCCGGTAAACCTTCAGATGTAGATGATTATGATGATTCGGGATTTGAACTTGGCCGTCCTGTATATGAACAGTTACATACAAGAAGATATCATCCTATTATAATAATTCATCAACCACCTACTATTGATTCTCAGATTCAAACATATTTTCAACCTGAGGTTGAGGTATTTACACATGATGCTCCACATCATGCTATGGATGGAAAAATAGAACATAGAGGTGATGTCAATATTACAAGAGAAGATTTTAGAGATGTTGAGTCTATGTCAAGATCCTCAGCACCGATGTTGTCATTTATATTAAATGAGGTAGGAGGAAATGGAGATCAATTTGAAGTCGGTGAAACGGTATATCAAGGAGCTTCATATTTTACTAGGGCTCGACAAGCTACAGTAGCTGGTTATATTCATGAAACTAAAGAATTAAATCTTATAGACATGGTTCCCAATGAGGATTTTGATTTAAATGAAAATATTGTAGGTTATATTTCTGCTGCAGATTATCCTATTCTTGAAGATACTACTAAGCCGATGGCCGATATTAAAGAAATCGGACACAGTATGAGGGTTGGTGATCAAATACAAATTACTAGAGCAGCAGGAGCAGATGCGGATTTTTGGAATGGCGGATATACTATTCAATCGGTTCCAGATGCTAATACCTATCTTGTCTTTTTATCAAGATATGGTAAAGATGGTAATGAATTGGGAGATCCGGGAGAGGGTGCACAAGCTACAGCACAAACAGCTTATGGTGGTAGTTGGTTAAAAGTAGAAACTAAAAAATTAGCAAATGTTTGGAGTATTAGTTCACAAAATTTTGAATCACCATTTGCAGGAGACATTTTACAAGAAGATCATTTAATAGATGGTGTAGTTTATAATTTTAGAACTTTATTAGAAGAAGGTGATACTTATTTACTTCCAAAAGTACAATTTCCTGAAGCAGATTCCGGAACAGTTTCTATTGATATGAGTTTTAATAGTGATCTTATGTTAGAAGATCATATTAATCCAGATACAGGAAATTTTGAAGATGGTTATGTTCTTTCGGAAAATCACGGATTTTTTGGAACAGGGCCACAGAGATATATTTCTCTAGAAGATGATACAGAAGGTATAGAATGGAGTCATGAAAGAGGACATCTCGGTCATGAAACTATGAGTATTCCTTATATGGAAACAACTGAAGTTATTACTGTATATGAGAATGTAGGAGAGAATTTAAGATTAGAGGATGGATCACATTTCATAGAAGAGGGAGATGAAACATCTAGACCTCTATCTAGATTTATAATTGAAGGTAGTTTACCGGGACATCGTTCTACTGAAGCTGAACAGGTTCTAAGGCCGGTTGGGGAAATAGAGTTTGTAAAAGATTGGACTGATCCTGTTACTGGAGCTGTAGGATTTATATATGGTGGAAATAATGAATTGAGCTCAGGTTGGGCTCCGGCCGCAGCTCTGGGTGCTGAAGCTGGCCCATTTATATTTGAAGATGGTTCTGAGATGGGCTTAGAGGATGGAGGAACTTTACAAACACAAACCCCAGGAACTCCTGAAACAGGAAGTTTAAGAGAATATGAATTTGATCTTTATGAAAATGTTGGAGATAATCTAAGATTAGAAGATGATTCTCACATGATCGCGGAGGGTGATGAGACTACAAATGTATTGTCTAGATTTATAATAAGTGAAACAAGCGAGAAACATTTTAAAACTCCTGTCGGGGAAATTGAATTTGATCTTTATCATTTTGCTATGGGAGGATTAAGACTTGAAGATGGTTCACATTTTATAGAAGAAGGTGATCCTACTACAGATTTAGCCAGATTTAGAACGGAGGATTTAACTCATAAAATTCCTGGCATCGGTGAGATTGAATTTGAATTAGCAAATGCTAATACACAGGCCTCATTAACGAAACATGAAGAATATGTTGAGGTAAATCTTGTTGCAGATCGTTCTTATTTTAATTGGCATATTATGACTGAAGATGATGATCATATTGTTTTTGAAGAGACTGCTGCAAATCAATGGGAACTTGGAACACAGCTTGCTATAGAACATAATTATTTAAAATCATTTCAATATCCCGGAACAGAACATGTAATTGATAAATCTGGAATTTATTCTGATAACCCAATGCGTGTTCACCAGTTATTGCAATTTCAGGGTCAAATTGTGGGTGGGCCTTGGATGTCAAGACAAGTTGGTAGTCAAATCTTTGGTTGTCAAGTTGGTAGAGCAAGAGGTTCTAGACAAAAATATCAAGATGGTGTAAACCACACAGGCGACCCATTTTATCGTGGTGACTTAGGAAAATTTGGTGAAGATCGAACCTTAGATGGTGATGCTTATAGACAAAATTATGGTGAAGCTGGTAGTATACCTTCTGGGCCGGGACTTAATATGAATCATCCGGGCCGTATTGGATTATTTAATCAGTATTGGGAATTAATGTCAATACATCATCCAATAATGTTGACGGGGCCACTTTGGTGGAGAAACGTACCATTGACAACAACAGCTGTTACTAAAACAGCAGTGATATCACATTGGATGCCAACAGCAGATTCTCAAGTAGAAACAAAAACTCCTGTTATTGTGAATCAAAGACCACCCGGAATGAAGGCTCAAGATGGATTTTTTGAACTTGAGGATCTTACTGATGTGACAAACCCTGGCGGTTATTTTGTTTTAGAAGAATTACGTGCATCTAATGACGGTAGAACAGGTAGAATATTAACAGATTATGAGATATCAGTTAAGGGAGCATCTTCAGCATTTACTTCTTTTACTAAGCCAACGGGTATGATTGAAATGGGAGCAGGAAGTACAGCTTTAAATGGAACAAATACATTATTTCAATCAGAACTTTCTATAAATGATATAATTCAAACAATGTCTGAAAATGCGCTTATAGAAGATGATGAGGGCATAGTTTACGAATCTGATGGTAGAATAGAACATGAAGATGTTACTATTGAAGGATTGGTACAATATGCCGATTCAGGAGAGTTAGCATTTCATTGGAATACTCCAATGGAAAGAATTCGTTGGTTTATAGCTACAGAGGAAACTTTTGGCCAATGGGGTAATTATTATCCCGGAACAGGTTATGATCAAGAAACTAAAGAGGATACTCCGGGATCCTATTGGATAGTAGATGAACAATCAAATTACGAACAAGAGATAGAATTAGAAATAAATACTCCACATGAGTCATCAGGAGTAGAAAATAAAGTACTTACATCCGAAAATTTATGGGAACAACAGAATATACTTTTGGAAGACGGATGGAAATTATTATTAACAAATCAAGCAGAATTTAGAGTTGCATCTATTACGAATGATACAACAGCTACAGTAACACGGGGCAGTATCGATGGTACTGGAACCGTGCCGTATTGGAAACAATCAACTGAGACGGAAGTAACTGCTACCGTTTCAGGTTTACATTATTAATTGTATAAATATAATGAGATTGGAAATTTTAAACAGAAACATTAATAATTCAGGAGGAGTAATAAAATGCCTGCTATAGTAACCAATAAATTTAGGATCCATAATGCGAAACAGTTTGTAGAGGCATTTGATGAAGTTGCAGCTACATCTGGTGATGCTGTTGCAGATCCTACTGGTTTACTGACAACCAATATGTATCTTTTTATTGGTAAAGTAACACCATGGGCGGATGATACACAACCCCCTACACCTACAGATTCAGTATCGAATACTGTATATAATCACTGGCGCGATATGATCGCTGCCAAGAGAATCGGGCCAGCCGATGTTAGTCATGTTATACCTAGATATAACTGGACTTCAGGACAAAATTACTTTGCATATACACACGCAAATAATACATTATTTGATCAAACATTTTATGTTATGAACGAAGATTATAATGTATATAAGTGTCTTGCAAATAATAATGCCGGAGGAACATCAACCACAAAACCAACTGGTACAGGAACATCTTTCATCCAAACGGGTGATGCTTATAAATGGAAGTTCATGTATCAAATCTCGGCTGCAAGAGCTTTAAAGTTTGTAACACCAAGTTATATGCCGACACAACGGGTACGTAAGGCTAACCTTGCTATTGCAAATACTTCAGATTCTTCAATGCAATATGATGTTGAGGTCGCTGCTAATACTTCAGGTAATGGTGCGATTGAAATAGCTCATGTAACTAATGGAGGAACTGCCTATAAATTCGAATCCGGTGCGATTCAATCAGGATATGTAGAAACTGGAACTACTTGTAAAATTGTAGGTACTGGTTTAGCAACTGATGATCTTGTTGATAGCGATATCTTCTTTACCTCAGATAGTGGTAGTGGAGTTACAGGAAAAGGCGGAAGAATTACCGCATATGATGCTTCAACTCAAGTAGTAACTTGGGAACCAGCACTTTCTGGAGGATCAATTCCTGCAGATGCGGATGGCTATTCTGTCGGGCCAGCTGTCACAATTACTGGTGACGGACACGGCGCGAATGTTAGAACAACTAATAGTGTAGCCGGAGTTATCGGTGATGTAGTTGTAATTTCTGGAGGTAATAATTATGGTAATGCAGTCGCCACACTTTCATCGAATGGTGGTTCATCTGGTGCCATTTTACCAATTATCGGCCCAAGAGGCGGTCACGGAGATGATGCTGTTGAAGAACTCGGCGGATTTTTCGTAATGGTCAATAGCCGATTAGAATATGGTGAATCAGGAAACTTTACTACAAACAACGATTTCCGTAAGATTGGACTTTTGGCACAACCTAATTATGCCAATGGAGATGTTTCTACTTCAACAATAGTTGATCAAGCAGTAACATTCACTATTCAAACTTGGAACAGTACAGCATTTGCTGAAGACGAAATAATAACTGGAGCACAATCAGGCGCGACTGGTAGAGTTGTAGACTTTAAGAGTAATACAACTATTCGATTAGTAGATGTAACTATGGGTGGTAATACTACCGCAGGATTCGATACCATTACGGGATCATTTCAAGCAAACGAAACAATTACTGCACCGAGTGGAGCTCAGGCTAACACTTCAGCAATAGTTGGTGGTGATCTTGAAAAATTCTCTGGTGATGTTCTTTACATAGAGAATCGTTCTCCTGTTACAAGAGCTGATGACCAAATAGAAGATGTGAAATTGATAATTGAATTCTAGTATTTAATTATTTGTTCATTAAAAATAAATTTAGGAATTATTTAAATGCCATTATCTACTAATTTTAATGTTACGCCGTATTATGATGATTATGATGAGTCTAAAGGATATTATCGTATACTATTTAAACCGGGATATGGAATTCAAGCGAGAGAGCTTACCCAATTACAAACTGCTTTACAAAAACAGATTGAAAGGGTAGGCGCTCACAGTTTCAAGACCGGTAGTAAAGTATTAGGCGGTGATATCACCTTAGATACAGATGTTCATTCTCTTCAATTAGAAATGCAATATCTTGGAGAAAATATTAATGCGGCGGCCTTTATAGGAAAGACTATTACGGGAGTAACTTCCAATGCTAGGGCGAGAGTTGTAGCATCACAAGCACCCACGAGTCTTTTACAACCAATTTTAATGTTTCATTATTTGGGTGGTGATACTTTTGCCGATGGTGAGATAATTAAAAACGAAGTGGTTCCTCCTGTTGAATCAGATACTTATGCAACCACTATTAGTTTAGATGGACCCTCTGCAATGACAGATGCCGTTGCAAATGGTTCTGTTGCGAGTATGGATACTGGTGTTTATTTTATTGACGGTCATTTTATTCTTTGTCCTGCGAATACTATAATTCTTTCAACTTCTAATACTACTCCTTCTGGGAGAATAGGTTTATTAATCACAGAAACGATTAAAACAAGTGATGATGATTTTTCATTATTAGATCCCGCTGATGGAACATTTAACTATGCTGCTCCTGGCGCGACAAGACTTGATATAGAATTATCTTTAGTTAAAAAAGAAATTAATGTTTCAGATCCAATCTCTCAAGTAGCTGATCCAAATTTTATACATTTATTAAAGGTTGTAGAGGGTATTAAACATGAGAATGTTGAATATCCTTTATATAGTGCACTTGAAAAATCATTTACTAAAAAATCACATCAAAAATCTGGAAACTTTACTTCAACACCTTTTGATTTAAAACTATCACCACATAGAGGTTTATCCGGAACAACTGCAAATTCTGGATTAGATGGTACATCTCTATATGGAAATAATACACGTTTTACTACAGAATTGAATGTTGGTGATTTAATTTATTTGGGCTCAAATACTACAACAGCTGAAGTTAGTACAATAGCAAATAATTCAAGATTAACAGTAACTTCTACACTTTCAACTGGTACTGAAGGTTTAAAAATCTATAATGAATCCGAAATACAGGCAGGCTTAAGTTCGGGTAAAGCACAAATAGATGGTTACGAATATGAAAGTGTTTCGACTGAATATCTTGATGTTGATAAGGGTCGTGGATCAGCTATTGATTTGGGTTATAGTATGGGAGCTGAGATAGGAAATTATGTGATAATTAATAATCCTACTAAATTTCTTAATGTGGGAACACATGAAATTGTACATTTACATAATGTCAAGGCTGCTAATATTAACGTTGAAAGTAATACAGAGTATTTGGCTACACAGACCGGTACAGCAAGAATTCGTGGTTTAAAATGGGATTCTTCTACTGGAAATACCTCTGCTCCTGAGACTAATCATTCAAATTATCGGGCATATCTTTATGATATCGTTACTTCAAATTCTGTAGCAGGTACGGTTGGCGCCGCGATTGCGAATACAACCCATGTTAAATTAAATACCGCAGATACTTCTTATGTAAATACTACTTATGTTGGTTCAACTATTACTGTAAATACTGTTAATGGTATTGATAGTACTAGTGATCTTAGATCAATAACTGAATATATTTCAAATTCTACAGGACATTGGGCTACTGTTAATACAGCGATTACACAAGCAACTATTGCGAACAGTACTTATGAAATTTCATTTACAATAGGAGATACTCAATCATTAACTGTTGCTGAATATTCACTAAGTCTTCCTGGCGCGGATGCTGTTATAAATTCCTTTGCGGATATTGCAGCAACTGGAAAAACAAATGATAGTGATTCAGGTAGTTGTAGATTATTTGATACAGATATAAGTACTTTAGTTTATCCTTTACCACAAAGTCCTATTAAATCAACAGTACAGGCCGCAAATACAGTAGAATTTCAGTTTAAGTTAGTTCAAGGTGATTTAACTTCTGATGCATCAGGAAAATTAACAATAACCGCCGCGAATCCTAATTATAATTTTTTACCGACAACAGGTATATTAACTACTACTCAAGCAAGAGAAGGTTATATTGTAGTTGTTAAAGATGCTGATGCTGGAAGTGCAACTACAGCACAAACATTCATTAATGCTGTTGCTTCTGGACAATCTCTTCCAAGTGCTGATACGGCAATAGCAAGAGATTTAGTAGATGGTGATTGGTTAGATTTAGGAGCCGTTGATGTCGCAGGATCCAAGATTCGACCTGTTGAAATAAGTGGAGATGCACATACAGTAGAATTACATTGTAATACTTCTTCAGCATTTATAGCAGATGTGATTTATTGTGTTTCTAGTTCCGCAACTGGTAAAAGACCGGGACCGAGAACAAAAACTCTAGTAGGAGGAAACGGTTCACATGTCGGAGCATATGCTGGAGGTCTTCCCACAAGTCATTTAGCTAGTGGCCAATTCTATTTTCCTAATCCTAATATAACACAAACGGCTTCAGATGAATTACTGGTTTCAGATGCATTTAATTTAGTAAAGGTTGTGGATTCTGGAGTAGAGTCATTACCTGTAACAAATACAATGATGTCAAATACATCTTATGATATTACCCACATGTATGAATTTGATTCTGGCCAAAGAGATAATTATTATGATCATTCAAGAATCAAATTAAAGCCCGGTTATGGAGGACCCATAGGACAAATTATGGTCGTTGTCGATTATTTTATTTGGGATGGAGCAATTGGATTTCATTCTGTTGATTCTTATCCTACATCCGGTTCTTGGAATCAAAAAGATGCAGCAAGTGCTAAAGTATTTAATTATTCAACAATACCCGAATTTGAAAGTTCTAGAGATGGTAAAACATATAAACTAAGGGATTGTATTGATTTAAGACCAAGAAGAGAAAATGAATCTAATGATTTCAGAGCAAATACTGCTGCATTAGAGGCGATTCCTACTCCTATACCTAATGGTGTTCTTACTGCAGATGTTGAATATTATCTACCAAGAGTAGATAAAATTGCATTAACTAAAGATAGAAAATTTAAAGTTTTAAAAGGTACTCCTACATTAAATCCTGTGCCACCACCGGATAATCCAGATGCAATGACATTGTATACATTGACAATTCCTGCTTATACTTTTAGTCTTAATGATATTATTACAAAATATGTAGATAATAAACCTTTCTCTATGCGGGATATAGGAAAATTAGAAAAACGTATTGAGAGATTAGAATATTATACCTCATTATCCTTATTAGAAAAAGAAACAGCAGCAAGGAATTTTACGCGTGATACCGCAAAAAATACTACATTTAATATTAAAGGTCACGCATTTAAAAATGGTATATTAATAGATTCATATAGTGGTCATTCTGTGGGAGATGTATTGAGTAGTGATTATAACATCTCAGTCGAATATGCTAAGAAAGAGATGAGACCCGGTTTTTATTCTGACAATTTTAAATTTTCTTATGAGGTGTCATATAGTAATAATGTAACAAAAACGGGTGATTTAGTTACATTGCCTTATACTGATGTTGATTATATACAACAACCAATGTCAAGTAATACAGTAGTGGCTAATCCATTTAATATTATTAATTTTGTTGGAAATTTAAAAACATATCCATCTTCTGATGTATGGTATGACCAAAATTCTAGACCTACTATTGTAACAAATCTAGAGGGTCAACATGATAACTGGAAATTAAAAGAAGATAAAGGTTTTGGTTCTCAGTATAATGATTGGGAAACTAATTGGGCAGGTACAGAAATAACAGAACCAGCTGTACAAGGAATTGAATCTAAAGGAAAGACTTACGAAGAAAGAAGAACAACTACAGAAATAAATGATTCAAAAACACGACTTGGAATACTTCCTACACCACCAGATGCAATTCTTAAGACTGTAGGAAAGAGAGTTGTGGATACAACTGTTGTTCCTTATATTAATGGACAACAAGTACAATTCATGGCAAAGGGTTTAAGACCTCTGACAAATGTATATGCTTTCTTTGGATCAACGGATGTTGGGAATAAAATACGACCTGCAACAAAACTGACTTTAGGTAGTGTAGATGGAGCATTTCAAATAGGCGAAACAATTACTGATGCGGCAAATAATCAATGTACTATTTTAATGACAACAAATGTTATTTCGAATGTTGCTTCAGTTTTAGTTTCTAATATAACTGGTAATGCCGTTTCTACTTCTGCATCTCCTTATGGAGCTGCAAATGGAATAACTGTTGGAACAAGAGAACATTTTCCAGACACGGTAGGTAATGCAACTTATGTATTTGCTTCAGGTAATACTATTACGGGAGCCACAAGCGCAGCTACTGCTTCTATAACACTCGCAAACAAATATGCATTGGGTGCTGCAAACGGCATTATGCAAACAGATAAGAACGGCCAAATTGCGGGAGAATTTTTTATAGATGAAGGAACGTACCGTACAGGAGATAATCTCTTAAGAATTACAGATAGTAGTTTAGATAATGTTGCTGCTACTGTTGCAGTAGCGGAAACAAGATGGTCGGCCAAAGGTATAATGGATTCACACTCTACTGAATATGTTTCTACAAGAGAAGCGATTATTCGTAGAGAGAGTCCTAATGATGAAAAATTATTTTCTGACACTACTGTTAGAGAGACAGAAAATACAAATTGGTTAAATCCGATTGCACAGACATTTTTTGTAGATGGTAGTAATTTTCCAAAGGGAATATTTTTAAGAAGTATAGATTTATATTTCTCTGCGAAAGACATATTCTTACCAATAACAATACAATTACGTCCTGTTGTTAATGGATTTCCTAGTACCTCAAAAGTAATTCCATTTAGTGAAGTCACATTAAACCCAGATTCTATTAATGTTAATGCTTTAGCAAATTCAGCTAATTCTTTGACTTATACTACATTTACTTTTGAATCTCCGGTTTTCTTACCTCCAAATGAATTTGCACTTGTACTTAATACTAATAGTACAGATTACAAATTACACATGGCAGAAGAGGGTTATGTTGCTATTGGAACTGATGATACTAAAATATCTAAACCAACTTTTATAGGCAACCTTTATAAACCACAGAACTCTGGATGGTGGGGAACGAAATATGATGAATATTTAACATTCAGAATGAAAAGAGCTGATTTTTCAATAGGTGCTGGAGGAAATACAAATTTTGCAAAAATGATAGTACATTGTAATGGTGCATATGGTAATTCCGCAAATGTTGAAATAGATCAACTTAATATTAGTACATCATCAATAGATTTTAGTGATACGGAAACTGTTTGGAAATATGTTGCTTCAAATAATTCATATACAATGGATAATACGAAAGAGGCAACAGCAGTTTATACTGAAGTTACACCAAATCAGAATTATTCATTAACAGATAGAAAAAGATTAATTGCCACTTCTAATGGAACATTTAGATTAAGAGCAGAGATGACTTCTGCAAATACACATGTTTCACCTGTAATTGATCTTGATCGTTTAAATATGACAACTGTTAAAAATGTAATTGATAATGGTGAATTATCCGATTCAGATATAACTGTAATGACAAGAGGTTCGGGATATGAAAATGTAGAACCACAATTTGTAACTGCCACATTAACTGGAGGCGGAACGGATAACGTTGCTTCATTAAATGTTCATGTTTCTGTAACAATGAATGTCAATTCAAATTCAACAACCATTTCTACAGGAAATAGTTCATATACTGTAGATGGCGGTAATCCTGGCCAATTTATTGTCGGCGAAGCTGTAATGGCCAATACTGCAGCTGATGTTAATGCTAATAATAGTGGTATTTATGGAGTTATTGATTCTATTACATATCTCGATGGTGATGCAACAAAAAATACAGCTACTGTCACAATTAAAACTAGTGCTAATAATCAAGGTATCTTTAGTAATGGAATATTAATTTGGGCTAATCCAAACGCACAGACAAATGCTGCAACGGGATTAGAGTCAACTTGTAGTAATACTAAAATGCAAGTATTGATATCAAATGGATATGTTTCAAATGTTGTAGTAGTAGATACTGGATCGGGATATACTACTAATCCCGCAGTTAGTATTACTGGATTAACTCCAGTTACGGGTTCTATTAATTCAGCAGTACAATGTACAGGTGAGGAACGTAATAGTGGTGGCCCAATAACTTCTAAGTATATTTCACGAAGAGTAACACTTAAAGAGGGATTCGATGCATCAGATATGAAAGTTGTATTAAGTGCATATAAACCTAAGGGTACAGATATTCATGTATATTACAAAGTTCATTCTGAAGCAGATCCTGAAGAATTCGATTTAAAGAATTACAAATTAATGCAACAAGAAACAACTCCCGGAACTTTTTCTAGAGGACAGGAAGATTTTCAAGAGTTTGTTTATAAGACTATAAATGAAACAACTGAATATACTTCAGGCGGTGCATTATATAATTCATTTAAGACTTTCTCTGTTAAAATATCAATGGTAGCAAATACTACTTATGATATGCCGAGAGTTAAAGATTTAAGAGCTGTTGCATTGGATTAATATGGGAAAACACCTACAAACTGATGATCCTAGATTTGTTAGAGATGTTGATTCAAAAGCATTATTAAGTACTGATTATAATGCCTTACAACAACATAGACAACAACGCATATATTTTGAAACTCAACAAAGAGATATAAATATAATGAAAACACAAATTGAAAGTTTAACAAAAGTAACTGAAGAGATTATAGAAATGAAAACTCTTCTTAAACAAGTAATAGTAGAGAAAAACTGATGACAGCAAATGTTGTAATGTCTGAAACGTTTTCGCAACAGGCAGATAAAATTAATGAATTAGCAGTAATGACTCAAGTTGATGGGATGCCGCAGTTTATTAAACTTACGGATACTACACAATCAACGAGTAATACTACAGGTTCAATTATTACTGCTGGAGGAATAGGCGTATTAAAATCTGCTGTTATAGGAGAAAATCTTAATGTACATGGTAATATCCATGCAAACGGTAATATTACTTCAGATGGAAGCTTAACTTTTGGTGATGCAGCTACTGATAATATAGTTCTTAATGCGGATGTAAATTCAAATATTATTCCAGATTTAAATAATACTTATGATTTAGGTTCATCTGGACAAAAATGGAAGGATTTGTATACAACTGGTATAAATTTTAATGGTACTGCAATTACTGCCACGGCGGAAGAAATTAACTATAACGATATTACTACATTAGGAACTTCTGAGGCAAGTAAAACGGTTACAGCAGATGGTAGTGGGAATGTTACATTTTTAGATGGCACAAATGATATTGATATCGCTTCTCATGATGGAACAAACGGATTAAAATTAGGAGGAACTTTAGTTACGGCATCTGCAGCTGAACTTAATTATAATGATATCACTTCATTAGGTACAGCAGAAAATAGTAAAGTTGTTACAAGTGATGCACAGGGTAATGTTTCTTTTGTAAATGGTTCAAACGATATTAATATTTCTTCCCATGATGGAGGGACAAATGGTTTAAAATTGGGTGGTACTCTTGTTACAAAAACGGCCACCGATATTAATAGCGGGGCAAGTAGTGCGGAAGCGACCGCCGTTGCTGTCTCAATGGCAATAGCATTAGGATAATAAAGGATTAAAATAACATGGCAAACTCATTTAAAAGAAAAACATCTGCGGGAATTGGAACAGGTTTTACTCCTATAGATGGATATACTGTCCCCGCATCGACAGAAGTTACTGTAATTGGATTAACTGTATCAAATGTTACAGGTAGTACAGTCAAAGCTACTGTATCATTATTTGATGGATCTACATTTACTTCTATTGTAACAGACGGCCCCGTTCCAGCCGGGGGTTCATTAGTTGTTGTTGGAGGAGATCAAAAACTTGTAATGGAAACAGGAGATGACATGAGAATCAAATCGGATACTGCATCATCTTTAGATGTTGTAATGAGTATACTGGAGATTACATAATTTGTCTTATATAGGAACCAAACCAACTAATGCGTTACTACAATCAACAGATATCGCAGATAATGCGATAACTAGTACCAAAATTGCGGATAATCAAATAACTAATGATAAATTGGATGGTAATACTATTATTCCCGGATCAGATGCATCACAAGATTTAGGATCCGCAGCTGCTAGATGGAATAATATTTACACTACTGACTTACACCTTCAAAATGACAGAGGTAATTGGACAGTTATCGAGGAAGAGAATTACTTGACACTAAGAAACAATAATACGGACAAAGTTTATAAACTAGTCATGGAGGAAATAGAATAATGCCAATAATCTCCATTCCAAATTCACCCAAGGCAACTGGAGGTGATATAAGATATATTCACTTGTCTGGTACAAACTATGTAATGCATGTATTTGAAGACTCGGGATATTTTGTTGCTCCAGCAGACATTACTGGTTGTACTGTTTTAGTTGTTGCAGGAGGTGGAAGTGGAGGCGCCTCGACCGGTGATAATGATACAGGAGAAGGTGGAGGAGGAGCTGGAGGTTTACTCTTCAGAGATAATTTTACTATAGCCACAGGTACATATGAATGTGCTATAGGTAGAGGTGGTTACCATTCAATGCAAAAAGGGGCCGGTGACATACAAAGTCAAACGAATTACGGATGGTCCCACTCAGGTGAATGTGGAAACGATACTTGTTTAATTGAATTCAACACAGCAAGTGCATCAATCGATGTGCGTGCAATCGGCGGCGGCGGCGGCGGAGGTAGTGATAACAAAGGTTTCGCCTTGACAGGTGGCTGTGGCGGAGGAGCCGGATCCAGAAATGGAAATGCTGGTTGGAATGACGGACAAGCAACCATTCAAGGTTCATTTACAAACTGGACTCATAGAGGAAATTCTGGTGGTAATACAAGGAATGGTAATTATGGTGGCGCCGGAGGCGGTGGAGCCGGTGGTGCTGGTCAGGATGAAACGGGTTCACAAAACTATGGTACTGGAGGTGACGGTGGTGTAGGATATGATTATAGTTCTTTTTTCGGGACACTTGTAGGAGATAGAGGATGGTTTGCCGGTGGTGGCGGAGGCGGTACTTATAGAAAGTCAGATGTACCAGCATACGGCACTAATATGGATGATTATCTTGGTGTAGGTGGAAAAGGTGGCGGAGGAAATGGAATTTTTTCAGAAGAACACTCCGATGGTAATACATGGAGACATCAAAAAATGGATGGAATGCGTGGAACCGGCGGAGGTGGCGGCGGGTCCGGAGAAGATGCCTGTGATCAGCAAAATGGCGGATCAAATGCAAGGCGAGGTTGTAAGGTTGGTACCGGTGGTAGTGGTGTAATAATTATAAGATATGCACAATAAAAAGGAATAAATGAGTTATATAGGAAATGAAAACGAAAGAATAAGAGCATCAAGGACAACCTTTACTGCTACTGGTGGAGAAACGACTGCAAGTGTTACTTATACCGTTGGTCAATTATCTGTGTATATGAATGGAATTAAATTATTAGAAGGTACTGATTATGTTGCTTCAACTGGAACGAGTATCACGGGTCTAGAACCATTGGCTGTTGGTGATGTATTAGATTTTGTAAGCTTAGGAGATTTTGTAGTAGCTGATTCCGTTCCTGCATCAGGAGGAACATTTTCGGGTAATATAATTGTACCTGCAGCAACATCAGCTAACCATCCGGCCACAAAAGCACAGTTAGATGCAAATGTACCAGATTTTAGTGCAATTGCGGAGGATGTAATACCCGCGACTGATGATACACATGATTTAGGTTCAGCTTCGAAACAATGGCGAAACATTTATACTGGTGACTTACATTTGACAAATGAACGAGGAAGCTGGACAGTTATTGAGGAAGAAAACTATCTAACATTAAGAAATAACAAAACTGACAAGGTTTATAAACTAGTCATGGAGGAAATAGAATAAACATGGCAATATTTCAAGCAGGAGTAGCATTAGATAAATCACATGTGGGATTGAGTAATGTCGATAATCTATCTTCAGCTGATATAAGATCAGCAACCGCCACAAATGTAAATGCTTCAAATTTTGTAGGCGTAGTAGCAGCATTTGCACAATCAGCCGCACCTACAGGTTGGTTAATTTGTGATGGTTCTGCTTTAAATGGTAGTGGGACCGCCTATGAACCTCTATGGAATAAAATAGGAACTACTTATGGTGGTTCAGGTCAATCAAGTTTTAATCTTCCAGATTTACGTGGAGAATTTCTTAGATGTTCCGATCAAGGTAGAGGTGTAGATTCTGGTAGATCACATGCTAGTGCACAAGGTGATACAGTAAAACAATCTTGGTATGGGTATACTAATTTTCAATCTCATTATCATACTGGTGGTTGGGGTAGTGGAGATAAGAACTGGCAAATTAAACATTCTGGTTATCCAGACGCTTATGGCGCGTCTGAAACAACAAACGCATTTGTAGCACCATGGTATCAAATTAGTACTGGGATTGGTTATAATCATATGAGATTAAGGGTCGGTGACTCAGATCAAACAAAGCCAAGAAATGTTGCAGTACAATTTTGTATTAAGTATTAAAGGAAAAAATGATTGTATGGAATTCCGAAACAGCTTTACCTAGAAATCCGCAACCAGATCCTGAAAGTCCAGATGAATTTTTATATCGTGATGATGATGTAACAGAAGAGCCGCCTGAATTTGATAGAGAAACACAAGAATGTAAATGGGATGGGTCAAAATGGAATATTAGTGATAAATCAAAAACCGAATGGATAAATGGTGAAGAGACTCCAGTAGAAGGAGGAGAGGTTCCTCAAGGCTTAACAGCATTAGAACAGTTACGTGGTATCCGCCAAGGGAAGTTACAAGAGATGGAACAATACGGAAAAGGATTAGAAGATAGACCATTTACACAACATGAATTAGATTACAGACAAGAACTACGTGATTTACCTGAAAATTCCTCACCTGAATTAGATGAAAATGGTGAATTAATTGGTGTTACTTGGCCCACAGAACCACACTTGAGAATGTTAAATTAATTTGTGTGGAGATGTATAAATAGTATAAATAATATAAGATAATGAACAACATGAGTTATGTAAAGGAACAAACCAAATGTCAAAGAAAATTACAGAATTAGGGCAGTTATCAGCTGCTGCGAATACAGATATAATGCTCATCGTTGAGAATCCCGGTTCATCACCCACGAATAAATATATCCAAGTAGGAGATTTACTTGACGCTCCCGGAGCAATGGCTTTAGTGGGTATAGATATTGATGGTGGTACTGATATTGGTGCCGACATTGCAGATGAAGATTTGTTTATAGTAGATGATGGAGCAAGTAGTACAAATCGGAAATCTACTGCTTTACGGATTAAGAATTATATTAGAGGTGGAGCACAATGTTTTAAAAGTACAACAAACGCAACATTGTTTTTAAGTTAATTTGACTTTTGGTCAATAAAAAATATAAGGAGAAATAAAAATGGCTATACCTAGCGGAAGTGGAACGGAAGTTTTGAAGGTAGCTCTGACTAATGGAGTTACTAACGCAGAAAGCGTAGTCTTAACTGGCGTAGCTAACCACATCTATACAATATTGAGTGTTAGCGTCTGTGAAACCGCAGGTGCAGCAGAAACATTTGATATGTATGTCGATGATAATGCCGGAGGAACTGATACAGAAGTTTTATCGGATCAGGCGATTGGCGCAAACGAAACTTTTGTATATAACGACAGATTGGTCTTGTCTGGAACGGATAATCTTTGCATCGCTGCAGCAAATGCTTCAGATTTAGATGTAGTAGTTTCATACATAGATCAGGATCACACATAATAGGAAACTAAATGTCTGGAATAATTAATAAAGCAGGAACATCATCCGGATCTATCGGTATTACCCAACGACTTGTAACTGCTGCTGGCGAATCTGGCGGTGGTGGAGGTGGAGGAGCAGGCGGTTCCATGCAGGCTGTTGCTTCTGGTACATTAGCTGATGGAGATAAGGTAGTACTTCTATCAGATGGAACAGTACAAAAAGCTGGCCAGCCAACTGGGCCTGATGCCTTTTTAGATACTCCTATTGATGATGACAACGAAACTTCAAGCACTACATCGAGAAATACTACGATTATTTCATGGGATCCAAATGATAACAACAAATTTGCAATATTTTATTATGATAATGGAGGTGATGGCAGACCAACATTAGTAATAGGTACGTTATCTGGTACCACTTTATCTTTTGGTTCTCAAATAGAAGTTGATGCCGGTATGACTATGGGAGGAATGTCCGGACACGGTTGGGTGGCATTTCATCCTACTATTGCAAATTTAATAATGTGTGCGTGGTCACCGATGGACCCAACGGCATTAGCTTGTAGAGCCGGTTCAGTATCAGGAACAACTGTGTCTTGGGGAACTACAATTACCCTTGATTGGGATGAATTTGGCAATATCATGTATGATGGAGCTGGTATAGCTAGTGGAGGCGGACTTAAAATTTGTTTTGATTGGTTTAGAGATACGGATGTAGCCAGAAGATTTATGCTGGCTATTGTTATGTTTGATGGAATGATGGAAGAAGAAGTTCTTGTAATGGCAGGATCTTGCTCTTCTGATTCTGGAGGTACTATCACCATGAATGGTAGTGACGCTGCGCAAATTATGCAAGCTCCAAATCCATCCATGATGGGTCCTGCGGGTGTCTTTGTAAGATGTGCACCAGATGAAGGACCCGGCACCGAGAGACATGGGTGTGCCTTGGTCACTTATGGAGATCCGGGCTCCCCAGAGACGGGTGTAGCTTTAGTCAGAGCTGTTAATCTTGTCACTACCGTACACAACACCACGGGCATACCAAATTCCTCGGGCGCGACAGGTACTACATATTTTGAGTGGTCGGGACATGTAACTGGCTCGTACACCGAGCTCGACCATTTTGTTATTAGTTATGTAGATGATAATAGCGATCACAACTTCAGAACTGGAGTTGTATCATGGAATCATGTAAGTAATCCCGGATATACCATCACTCTTCAGAATCCATTTACAGCATTTGCAACGGGGCAATCAACTATACGTTATCCCGGAAAGCCAACTTTCATAACAAAGGGTTCTTTTGCTTCTACAGATAAATTCTTTGTTCATTATTATGATCATAACAGTGCACCAGCCGGAAAGAAAATGTTGATAAGAAGTTACGATGTAGATGATTGGGCAGCTGGTACTATAAGTACAACTACTGGATCTGAAGTTG
>VTLG01014046.1_pt1 | contig 28883 bp, 27 predicted proteins | sample 4694571 | NCBI WGS metagenome assembly VTLG01 (sample SAMN12604809, study PRJNA352737) | marine metagenome | biome: ENVO:00000447; feature: ENVO:00000209|ENVO:00000569|ENVO:01000036; material: ENVO:00002151; isolation source: viral sequences binned using virsorter ...
TGTGTACTAATATTGTGTTATCTATAATACCACTAGTACTGGAATTTCCCATATCTACATTATATGTAAGCATAATTTTTTCCCCATCCAAACTTTCTAGGACAAAAATTTTATTAAAGAGAATTACATAAGAAGTTTGAATAGTACTCGTAATTTCCTCAATATTATCAGGAGTGGTAAATGTACAGTATAATCTGTTGTTCATAAATAACCGGAATTTTCCAGTAATAAATATGAATTCTAACTCAAAGCACCATAATGTTTACCAGATTTTACTTTTATTGGGAATTTTTCACTAAGTATATTTTTTAAATCTAGCAGTGTTTGTTTACCATCTTGTTTAGACACATCAAATATAAATGCATCATATATGTAAAGAACTAATCTTGTTTGTTTATCTTTTAAATAATCCTGTATAACCTGTATCTTGCGAATGTTGGTTTCTGTTTCTGTAGCTTGGATATAATAGTTAAATAACTTTTGAGAATGTATTTTAGGATGATCGTCTTTTTTTATGCGGTACGATCCTACATCTATATATCCATCTTTATTAAATGCTTCCCAAATTATATCAATAAAATTTTGTGTTTTACGGAAAAACTCATGGTGTAAGTTTTTCTTATCTATACCACCATATATTTGTCTAAATGTAAGTGTTTTGCTTTCTTTATATTGTTGTGGTGTTATATCTTTAGTATTAAAATATATTTGAGCAAGTGTATTGTGTACATTACCATCAAAAGAAAAACCCACAATATCGCCTATCAGTCGTGGGTGATAACCATCATAATCCATTTCTACAAAAAAGTCGTTGTCTGGTTCAAAACTATCTCGCTCTCCATTGTCGTGTTTTAAACCTACAAAATTTATTCCATTAAAATTATTTACAGGACGACCCGTTGTTGTGTATGGATTATACCATCCGTATATATGATTTTCTTTTATTGAGTATTTTTTATTTTTTGTGGTAAAGTATGTGTCAAATTTATCGTTTATTTTTAACCCATTTTGTTCTAATTTTTGTAGGGTAGGTAGTAAAATATCATTAACATACTCGTTAGATTTTCCCGGAGTACAACCGATTATATCATTGTATTTGTTATTACAACGCTCTAGGTGTTTACCAATAGGTATCATTTTATTCACTTTAGTTTGCGGGAATTTACGGTAATACCATATATGTGCCTGTGTTGTATGTTTGTCTAAAGGAGGTATGGTATGTTGTATATCCGTATAAGATAGTTGTGGGGCCGCATGTAAGCTGCTTTTCTTGTCTAAAACTCTAAAATTGTAATCTTTAAGCAAATCTAAAATCTCGTCTATATTCCAATTAATACATTCTAAGTGGTTGGTTGGTATAATGTAACCTGTATTGTTTATATTCAGGTATATTGCGATGATTTCCGCAAGTATAGGGTGTGTGTTGTCATTACCTTGAATAAATTCAAGATACATTATTGGCTCAAATTTTGATTTGAGTTTGTTTAATTGGTTTTCTGTTTCAATAAGGTAGAACATACCTTAGGAATGTACGAAAAATAATTTAATAAACCAAATTAATAATGTAAATGGGAACCATCACCAATAGCAATGTCTGGCCAACCTTCAAGATATGGTCCTGTACCTGAATTTCCTGATCCTTTATTATTATGTACTAAATACCCATTAGCATAATAAACATGTTCATTATCTAGAGATAAATTATATACTTTAGGGTATTTTACTGAACCTAATTCTATAGAATTTATAACTTCTTTTCCATCTATTTTATAAACTATATCTTGTAAATTTAAAGCGTTTGAAGGAATTTGATGTTTTTCAAATGTTAAAAATGGATCTATTGCTTTCCAACCATCAATAGTTTTAAATGGGTGTTCTTCTGTTACAAAAGGTTTACTACCATTTATAGAATAAACTTCGTAGTCACCCTCATCATGGATTTGAATTTCTAATACAGTTGATTCTCCTATTTCACTTTTTACTTTTTCTCCTACTTTAATAGATGATATTGTTTTTTCAGTACCATCAGCCATAGTTACTAAAGTATTTGCAGTAAAACAATTATAATCAACTCCTGAACCTAAATTAGTGTTTCCACCAAAATCTGGGTCTGGAATATTTCCAAGACCTGTACCATATCCCGTAGCACCGCCACCACCACCACCACCAAATCCACTATCAAATGGGTTTGTAGTATCGGGGGGCATATCAAATCCCGAATAATCCCCTCCAAAAGGATCATTAGGGAATGTAGCATAAAAACCCGTATTAGGGGTTCCACCTTCGGGAGTTGGGGGTCTTTCTCCTCCTGGGCCTAACTCTTGATCTGTAGTTTGGGGTGGGAAACAAGCGTTATGTGCTTCATCAAATGTTGAATAAGAAAGTTTAGGGCAACCTAATAATCTAGATCTTCGGATAGATACTACTTGTTTAATTGGAATATTAAAAGAAGTATTATCAGGACCCGCAGTCATAGATTGGTATCCTACAATTACACATTTATAACATGTTATTTGATTATATTCTGATAAAAAATCTTCATATGATGAGTCCCCTATTTGGGGTAATTGGTTAAAATAGTAAAGCTTAGGATGTGGCGACATTACATGAATAGCTCCTACCATAGGTCCTTGTAATGGGTGTACGTGATAAGGGCCTATATATTCAGTACCATCCCCATAATATAATTCACCTCCATTTGTGTAAAGGTTTTCTTGTACTTCAGTAGAAGGTTGTAAAAATTCGTTTAATATTGGAAATAAATAAAATACATTAGGAAAATTTATTTCTGCTCGTTTGATTTCTAAAGAATTTTGTCTATGTACGTCATTCCCTGTAATATACCAGTTTAAAGATCCTATTCTATATAAATTATGATCATATTTACCTTCTTTTTTATTAATTGAATCATAAGTATCTTTATCTATTTCAAGATAATTATTACCATTTATTCTTTTAGAAAAATACCTTTTATAAATACCTCTCGAATAATCTATTTCTGTTGGGGTATTTTTAGTTACAGGGATAGGTTTCATGTTTTCTAAAAATTTTCTAATTCCCTTTTTTAAAATATTATATTTTACTGTTTCTTTAGATGCCCCAAAAGAGTTATCACCTTCTATAGGAACATTATCATCTAAAACTAAAGCAGGTCCTAAATTTGTGTTACTAGACCCAGCATAATATCTACCATCATTTACTTTAATATAATTACCTATATAAGGACTACCGTCTGAAGCATACTTAAGTAAACCCCCTGTTGTATTTTCAAATGATATTTTTGATAATGGTATATAAGGCATTTTTTATAATTTATTCGGCTGATGCAAACTGATTAACTGTTGATAAATATAAAGCAGGATCTGTTGTGCCTGTGGTTGCTATTGTTACACCATTAGATAAAGTACCCCATCCAGTAGACCATGTTTTAGTAACTTCTTTAAGATTTTCTTGATCACCATCATATACTTCATAATGTAAATGAGCTGCTTGACTTCTACCTGTATTTCCTAAAGTTCCTATTTGTTGGCCTATTGCTACATTTTGGTTATATTCTACTGTAACTGTATCTAAATGGCAATATCTTGTTGCAACTCTACTTGCTCCTGTTATACTAATAGTAGTGGGGTGTTCTATAAATACTCCTTTACCACATGTATTATTATCTATGATTTGAAAAACTTTACCCTCAGCCGCAGATACTACAGGGTCACCTATTGTCCCTGCTACTGAAGCTCCTAAATCAATACCTTTATGTCTTCTTTCTCCTCCTCTTTCTCTACCCCAAGGGGATGTTACTCTAACATCATGGAGAATAGGATTAGTCCACCCATCTAGTGGAAGTTGATTTTGTGGTGTACTGAAACCTTCAAATTTTTTATCTTCTTTATCTGCTTCATTTACATTATCAGGTACTTGTTCTAAATCTTCAGGAGCATTTTCACCATCATTATTAAAGTTTTCAAAATTAGGAAGAAGAACAAGTTGACCAGAAAATGAAGTACTCCAATCACCTGTCGAATCTATTTGATTAGATTCATTAAAAATTATAAAAGCTATTTCATCGGCTTCATATCCTATAGGGAGCTTATTTTTATTTACTTTAAAAATTTGATATGGGATTAAACCTCCTATACCATCCATTTTTATAGAAAAATTAAGAGGTACAAATGTAGCTCTTTGATTTGATAAAATTTCTCTATAATATCCCGCTTGGGGGTGGCTTAAAGGATATCTACCATCTATTTTAATCCTTAATTCTTCTAATTCTTGTGCTGCTTGTTTAGCTTGAGAGGGAGTAAGAGTTTCTCGTGAACTACGGGTAAAGTTGATTGTTGAAATATAAGTAGATACATCTGCCTGGGCTAGATTGTATAAATATCTATTTATTGCATAAACTATACCATAATATCTATCTACATCTTTTCGTAATTCATTTTTTAATAATGTATCTTGTATTTCTTTTTCATCTTTAGTAAGTTCTCTAGAAAATCGTGATTTAATATTTTTATTAAAAGCCTTATATGTTAAACCTGCTAATGAATGTTCATTATCAGGAGCCTGAGCTGCGATAGATACTGCACTAGCAAAGTCGTTACTTATACTTGAATCATAAATAAAATCTCTAGTTATAGATGTTAACCCTTGGGGGTTAAATTCAAATATATTTTCATTTACAATTCCTGATAAAGTTTTTTCAACTACTTTTACTACATGGGGTCTTTCATGTTCAGTAATTAAATCAAAATTATAATAATTAGCACAAGCATCATTTACACCGTCCCATATACGTTTAAAAAAATCAAAAGGATTAAAACTATTATTAAGTTTAGGATAAGACGATTCACCTGTTTCGTTACTTGTATTTTCGAAACGCATTTTAGTATACTCATCTAATAGATATTCTACATTAAAATAGATAAAACCTACACTATTAATTCTCATTTTTTCTTTATCTACATTACTATAAGAACTTAATTCTGTTTTGAAGTCTATTTTTTTATTTGAATCATCTATATCTTGTGTGTTATTTTGTGCATTAAATCCTGCAACTGTTTCTATACCCTTTTTATATTTATTTAAATTTTTGGAGAATAATTCCATATGTGGGAGTAAACACACGTTATAATCATAACTATGTCCAATTATAGGATGAAAATTATTATTTGATAATGATATCGATTTATCTTTTTTTATTACTTGATGTATAACATCTGATGTAGGAATATCTTCAGGAGCAGAATAAGGTATATAAAAATAATCACCAGTAGGAGATACTTCTTGTTCATTTCTTGGGTGGTAGGTTTGAGCTCCATTATTTACATAAGATAATTCAAATATAGGTTTACCTTCTTTATATTGATCTGTAACTTTATGATTGAATATCTGGCATAATAAATCCCATCTAATAAAAACATTATTATTAAGTCCATGTTTTTGATAGGCACTAGAGGCATCATTATGTGGAAAATTATCATCTAAAACAGCTTTTGTGCTTTCTTCTCTTACAATTTGTTTTAATATAGTACCCCCTAAAAATGTTTGATATCCTTTTCCTGTTTGTTTATCATCTAATTCTTCTGTTAAAGGTAAGCTTGTAATTTTATTGATTTCTTTATATAAATCTTCTATTTCTTTATAAGCATTTAAGTATAAAGAATTACGTTGGAAATTTTTTAAATCTTCATAAGTAATTGACTCATCACCTTCTACTTCAATATTTCCAGCTGAAAATTTATCTACTTGAATATCCTGCAGGATATTAGTAGTTTGTGCACTGGTTTGATCTGATTGTAATGGTATAGTTCCGACACCGGGATATCGATTATCTACATCAACATTAAGATCAGGTCTGCCTGCTACTGAAATATTTCTTTCGTCTCTTATTTTTTCAAATATGGCTCTATCATCAAATATATAGGCTGTTTTATATATTCCGAATAGGTATTTGTAAAACTTATCTATTACTTCATAATTTCCATTATTATTTTTAAATATATCTTTACCTATTGTTAAACTTTCTATTAAATCCCCATGGGCCATAATTTCAGTTGTGCAATCAAAACCCCCATCTTCTCTAGCTTTAATAGAAAAATTTTTACAATACCCTACAAACCCATCATAATTACCTCCTGAAATTACTTTATAGAGGCGAATCATATCATTAATTTTATCAAGATCTGAATTTGCATTTAAAAATTCATCAATTGTACTATTAATAGCTGTTTCTATACTTCCATCATTAGCAATAAAAGGTGTCCATTGCCATTCTAATAAAACAGGCATTCCGGGTCTCATATAAAGTAATTCTAAAACTGCTAATTGTCTTCGATTATGAGCTACAAAATTGACTGTAGCTTCTCTAAGTGCTCCTTCTTTTGATTTAGTAGCTATAGTAGCATCTGTAATACCAGGCATGGGTACTATACCATAACCATCATCTGCATTGGCTCTTATATTTCTATCACCATATGCAAAACTACGGGTTTTATCACTTTCTTCACTTAAAGAATGAAAACCTTCTCTTTGTCCCCCAAAATTACCATCTTGATCAAAATGTTGAGTTCCTCCTTGTAAAATATATTGTCTAGCTAAACCATTACCCGTTTTTTTAGGTTTTTCATCTTCTTCTAAAAAAGTATCTTTAGCACTATCTTTTAAGTCTACCCCCGAAATCATTGTAATAACACAACGTTTTGCAACAGTATAAGCATAAAATTCTTCATTACGTTGGGAATTAGTTCCTCCTTCTTCTAGAATTTTTCGTCTTTCCTCTAATTGCTGTCTTACATAGGGTTTAAAAGGTTCATATATTCCTAATGTAGTACTCATATTTTTTAAAAACTTTTATTTATATTTTCAAAATCTTTTAAAATCTTAGTTATATTACTAGGTATTCTAATTTCTAAACCTGGATTTAGCCCATAACTATCTTTTCTTACTATATCTCTATTAGCAGTAGCTATTACCCACCATAATCTTACATCATTATAAAACTGGTTCGCTAGTAAGTCAAGTCTATCACCAGCTGTTGTTACAACATATAAGTCGTTTATAGATAGGGGGATTTCTGGATATTTTATTATTCTATAAGCTCTAGTTTTTTTCTTTCTAATTTGCGATATGTATTTTAATCTATCTCTCATAATTACTAGTTAAGGGTTCTAGGATTTCTTGCACCACTTGTAGTTTCTTCAGGTTCTAACACATTTTTATCATGATATAAAGCCGTACTACTATCCTCAGCGGGAGTATTTCTTTTATTTAACCAATAATCTATTCCTATAAACGCATTATTAAATTTATTACTTGGTGCAAAGTTATGAATAGGTAGATATGAAATTTGTATATCTAGTACATGAGGTAATACTAGCATATGTTTATCTTTAGCATCTAAATTTTCTTGTAAAATTTCCAAATTAGTTTCTTCTTTTTTATCTCTTTCAAATTTATCTAAAGCTATTTCCCAAGTATAATCTTTTTGCCAACTAATACTTACACTAGATAAAACTCCAGGTAATTTATTAAAATAATCACCCATAGTAAGTTTCATATATGGGGTTCTTATTCTACCTTGTGATGAATAATCAGGAGCTGTTTGGGCTGCTAAATAATTTAATTTTCTATATAAAGGATACATATCATGTCTCGATTGAGCCGCAATTTTAAAACCAACATCTATTCTTCGTTTAAAATTATCATATGTATAAAATTCTTCTGCTCTACCATTATATTTTACAGTATTATGACCAGCATTAAAACTATCACTATAACTATCTATAAATGCTCTAAAAATTATATAGTCTGTGGCCCCTAAATTATCCTGGTTTACTACTTCGAATCTAAAATTTACTAAATCTCTAGCAAAAGGTTCTAAATCTTCTGGTAAATTACCATCATCAGTACTTACTACATCTAGTAAATTAATTTTATCTAATTTAATAAAATTATTTTTTATATTACCCGCAGCATATTCTTTTGGATTTACAGACTTTTTTATACCAAGTACAGTATCTGCTAATTTAGCTAATCCCTTTAGGGGTAAATCAGCTCCAGGATCTCCTAAATTAAAATTGGTTGTTAGTTTTTCATCACTAGTAAAAGTACTAATATAATTACTACCTACAATATCACTAGCAAGATTCCCTAAAAAACTATCACCAAATACATTACCTATAGAAGTATTAATATTTACATCTGCGGGTTCAGGAATTAATCCATGTCTTTTAAAATTAGATAAACCTGAAGCTGCTATTTGGGCTAATAGACTAGCTCCCGCGTTAAAAGTTCTTGTATTTGATTGGGGGTTTAATAACTGTAAAGCTGCTTGTCTTATAAGGAATTGATTTCCAGTGGGTGAAGCTAAGAAATTAGTTAATCTTTTTACATCTATTTCTCTCCTATCTACATTAGTTGTAACTCCTCCCCTTAATACTAACCCATCTAACATTCCTGGGTTCCTATGATCCTGACCTATTTGAAAAGTAGGATTAGCGTTTGAATCTGCGCTAAATGTAACTCGGTTACCTGTTAAAGGTCCCCCATTTAAAAGATCAGTACTTGGGCCAAATCTAAGTCCTTTAGATCCTACACCAACTTCAAATAATTTAGGATCCTCTGTGTCACCAGCATTATTGCTAAAACCCTCAAATTTTAACTCAATAAGGCCACCGTTAAGTAAATCAACTAATGCCATTTAAGTTATCTTTAATAGTGCCCGTCTGCTGGTCCGTTATTTTTATATATTCCTGATATTGGGAAATTTCCATCTAAATCTAGTCTAGGTGATTTAGGTTGAGAATAAATATTTCCTGTGTTTCCTGATTTTACAGAATTTTCTAATAAATCTACCATATGATCATTTTGGTATTCAGGTCTTTGTCCTCTTGAAGGTAAAAAAGGTGAAGAATTTCCTTTCATATTACCAAAAAATCGAACTCCTGGACCTCCTCCTACTACATTACCCTCACTACCTAATGTTGGTCTATCTAATAATGATTTTTTTTCTAATAAACTCATAATTTTATGTTTTTAATGTTTGTTATAAATATAATTAGCTAAAACTTGTTTGTCCACTTTTACCATCAGAGTAAATACTTCTTTGAGCAAATTTATCTGCCGTTAGTGTTCTATTATTTCTACTTACTGCAATAAGTGTTTCCATCTGTCCCTCTAGTTTACTTGTGCCTGCTTGGGAATTATTATTAGCTCCTGATATCCCTGCAGGAATAGCAGGTGCTGTTATACTACCACCCCCTCCAATGGGGGCACCTTCTATACTATCTATCATATTTAGTAAAGAATAACCTGCAGCTATAGCAGCTATTACTCCTACAGGACCTGCTACAGCTCCTTTTAATCCTAACATAGCTAATGTTAATCTTACTATATTTCCTATTATAAGAGCAAATCCAACACCCGCTAATCCTTTTAAAAATGATCTAAATCCTTCGCTATTTTGTAGTAATTTTGCAAAAGCATCTGCTAATGGTAAAAAGACGGTCATTGTATCAACAAATAATTGTTTTAATTGAACTACTATATCATTAAATTGTTGTTGAAGATCCCTTCTTTCAAGCATTTGGGCTGTTTCTTTATCACCCATGTCTCTTGCTTCTTGGGCTAATTTTTTTAAACCTTCTCTTTTGAATAACTGATCTGCTAATGCATCTGAAGTCATTCCTAATGCTGTTGCTATTTTATCTTGTTCTATTACATTTAATTTAGCAAAGTCAAGTGCCGATCCTGCATTTGCTGCTATTTCTTTAGTTAAAGCTTCATAATTTCCTGTTAGCGCGAATAACCTAGCTCTTTCTAAATTTAAAGATTTACCTAAAAATATTTCGGCTTCAAGTTCATTTGATATGGATGTTTGAAAATCTAATAAACTTCTACCAATCCCCGCTACTTCTGATAAACTAGTACCAAAACTTTTAGTAACTGATATTGCACTAGCTATATTTTGTAAACTAAATCCTAAATTTGCTCTTATTTGTCCTGTAATTTGGCCTGCTTCATCTAGTACTCTATTTATGTCTTGTCTAATTCCTAATTCTCTTTCAACTTGTAAAACAGCTGCTCTAGTTTCATCAGTTAATACTTCGGCATTTTGACCTGATATTTGAGCTTGTAAAGCAAAATTTGCTTGTGATTTAGCAGACATACCTGTAAATTTAGCTAATAAAGCCATTTCTCCTACTATGTCTGATCTTAATGAAGTTGCAGCTATACCTAATTCTTGATTTATATTAACTAAAGCTTCTCTAGCATCTTGAGAATTTATACCTATAAGATTTATAGAATCTGCTGCTTTAATACCTAATTTGGATGCTTCAAGAGAAGAAATTCCAAACTGATTTTGTACTTCATTTACTTGTTTAAATAAAGTCATTAGGGAAGTACCTATAAGAGCTAAATTAGCACCTAGTGAATTTGCAAATTCTTCTAAAGGTTCTTTAAGATCTCTTGCAAAAGCCTCTACTCTACTTTCATCTTTTGCAATAGCTTGTTCTTGACCCTCAATTATACTATCTATTGTTTTCTCAGTAGCTTTTCCAATTCCAGGAAGATCTTTTATAAAATTGGCTATATTATCCATAAGCCCCATTTTTTTATCAATCTTACCCCTCATCTTAAGTTCTTGATCTAATTCTTTTTGAAGATCTTGTGCTAATGCAATTTTTTCAGCTCCGAGTTTTTTTTCTTCTTCGCCTAAATTAATACTAGCTTCCATTTCTTTAGTTAGTGATCTTTGAGCTAATTTAGCTAGAGCTATGTTTTTAATAATTTCTTCTCGTTGTCTAACAGTTTTTGTACCTAATGCTTCATCTAATTCTTTAAGTTTTATTTGATCTTGAATTTGTTTAGTTATGTCTTTATTTAAAGCAGCAAATTCTTTTTGTGCTGCTGTTCTATTCTCTTCTTTACCTAATATTTGGTTTAAAAGATCATTTTGTTCATTTACAATTCTTAAAGACTCTCTATCTACGGGCCCACCAGTACCCCCAGTATCTTGATCTCTATATGGATAATTTTTTAACATATAATAGTATTATTCAATAATAAATATAAAAAAAAGAAAGGTATCTATGATACCTTTTACTTTTTAAAATTATAAGTTGAAGAAGGACTTATATTAGGTCCCTGTACTTTGCCTAAAGGTTGTGAATTACCTTTTTGAGCTTTTTCCATTTCTTCATTTCTTTTTTTAGTATATTCATTAATTTTGTAAATATGAAATTTTCTTAACCAAATAGGCATATTATAGATTTCTGAGTGTATAAATCCACCACCACCATGGTACACTAAATCATGTATTTGATTAAATATATTTTTTCTATATTGTGGCGTCAGGCCAAAAAAAGTTAACACCAACAGGAATATCTATTGTTGTAATATTCCCTCTAGCATCTTCATAATCGTATGATAAATCAACACTAGGTTGGATTTCTTTAATATAATTTCTTAATTCACGTGCATCTCTAGCTAAAAATTCTGTATCTACAAAATTTCTAATTGTTTTAGTTTCATAATCACCATCTACAGATAGAATAATATGTTTTAATCTAGTAGATATTTCATTAGAGGCGTTTTTATTAAGTTTTTTAAGTCCTTTTAATTCTCTTTCTATAGAGGTTTCATCACCATGTGTTAAAAATTTAAAAGTAAGTTCTTTTTTAGATACAGGTAAAGTAAATTTAAATTCATTTTTACCATCTACTACTAGGGATTCATCCAAAGGTTTATCTTTAACTTTTGATAAATCAATATTAACTTCTTCTCCTCTGTAAGTAAATGAATAATCAGAACCATAACCTAATATCCTAGCAGCAATTAAGATTGCATTTTTATCACCGGATAATAATTCATTATAATTAATATCTGAAATAATTAACGATTTTAGTAATTTATCAATTACTGTACCATTAGCTATTAGATTTTGGTTTGTAAGGATATCTTCTTCTTTAGCAGTCATATATTTCATTTCTATGATTCCTTTTCTTAATGAAGATCCTTCTGGATAAAGTAAACCTTTTGAGGGTAGTGTGACTTCTTCAGCCGGGAATTGTTGTGTTTGTTCCATAACGTTATTTAATTAAAACTAGTTCGGATATACATATATGTAGAATAAAAAAAGCGCCAAAAAAGGCGCTTTTTCTTTATAGAAATTTTATAATTAGTAATTTAAGATGGCGTAATCCATTACTATAGTCATTGAAATATTTGCTGGTGTATCTGAAGTCCAGTCCATAGATCCAAAGTTTGCATTTTGACAATAAGCTCCTTTTAAAATCCATTCTTCAACTACGTCACCTACAGGTCCTAAAGTTCTAATAAATAAGTCTTTTTTATAGAAATCAGAATAACCATCTCTACCTGTAACTGATTCGTGTGATAAACGAACCCACTCCATTACTGCTTGAGCACCTGAAGGTGTTACTGGGTCATAAAGTTCAGCTGTAACATTATCCCAATTAGCTTTTCCCTTGATTTTTCTTTTCACATTAATGTGATCTAAAACCACTTCTCCAAAAGTAATACTTGGTCTATCAATTTTTTTAATAAGGTACGCTGGGATGCCATCAATTTCCATTAAAAACCTATTTTGTAATTTAGGTTCAAATGCTGTGAACATCATGTCATTTGTTTCTATTATTGCCATCTTTTTATTTTATTTTTATTATTCTATTATAAATATAATTCTCTTTAACTTTTATGAATCAAATGTTGCTCCTGTTGGAAGAACATTAAAGTCAAGTACTATAAATTCAGCTGTTTTAGTTGGTTGTAAAAATATTGCTCCTACTAATTGGTTTCTATCAATTACATCTGGTGTATTATTATCTTCATCCATTTGTACTCTAAACGCGAATAATCCTTGTCTTTGTTGTACTGATTCTAAGAATGGATTAACTATATTTAAAAATCTGGTTCTTGTTTGTAATGTATTTTGTTCAAATACTAAGAATCTACTAGAACTCGCAATAAATTTCTTAAGTGATATTAATAATCTTCTTACATTAATTCTATCAAGAGCTGTTGCTCTAGACTGGAGTGTTTTCTGACCCCAAATACAAACTCCTGTTGCGGGGAATGTAGCTATTGGGTTAATTTTATCATTATATAATGTATCTCTTTCAGCTTGGTTTAGTCTTATTTTAGCTTCAATTACATTACCTAATACACCTCTATTTAAACCTGCTGGTGCAAACCATTCTGCTGCAATTGCATCTGAAGCTGCTATAGCTCCTGGTACTATTACTGATGGGGGAACAAATACTGGTTTATTTTTAGCAGTATCTAGTACTTTAACCCATGGATAATAAACTGCAGCATAATTGGTATCTAAACCTTGTACAGTCTGTACTGCTTGATTTACTGTTGCATAAGAGGCTTCTAAATCCATTACAAAAAACGCATCACCTCTACTTTCTACCATATCAATAGCTGCATTAGTTACTAATGGGTGTATTTTATGGATAACACCTGGTAATGCTAACATGTTAATATCATATTCGTCTTGATTTGAAAGGATATCTAATGCTTTTTTATACCCCGTATAACCACCTTTATCTGTTTGGCTTAAATCAAACCCATATAAATTATCTCCATTTGTATAATCAGTTACCCCAGAAATATCATCTTCGGTTCCTACAAATTTAACAGTAGATGGTGCAATACCATCTGATCCTCCTTGGAATGGAACTGTAAATTGAAGTTGTGAAGCTGCTGGTCCTGATGCTCCTGTTGAATCTAATGAAGCACTTAATGAACCTGACCATAATGATGAGCTTGCGTGACCTGAATAATCTTCAACATTAAAAGCACCTGCTACGTTACTTTCAAGTGTAGATGGTAAAGGTAATATAAAGTTTTTATTATCTGTTTCTTTTTCTTCAAATTTCCACCCTAAAAAGGCTTTTATACTGTATGTTGAACCTACTACTTGCTCTCCTTCTAAAGAAGCTGATGGAAAAGTAGCATTTACACCTAATGAAGCTGTTGGTATTGGATTATTTACAACTGCAAATCCTTTAGGAGATAATTTAGGTGAAGTTGATTTAGCATCTACTGCTGTGTCTACTTCTACTCTAATATATTCTGAAATGTTTGAATAATTTCCAAGTAATTCAACTTTACCTAGAGTTTCATTATATTGTGGGTATCGATCTCCAATTACTCTTGAAATATAATTTGGGGAATCTGGGTCTAAAGTTACACCATTATATTGTTCTAAAATAACTGGTGTTTTATCAGTATCTCCATATTTTCTTACAAGTACGTTAAATGAAGAATATTGTTCTACGCCATCTATATCTGATGGTTCTCTTAAACCAGAGATTGAGATTTTATACTCTTTATTTGTTGAGGTACCGTGTGATAAAGTGTGAAATTTAAATAAATCTTTACTACCATTTAATTTACCTGATTGAATAAATGGTGTAGAAGCATATGAATATTTTTCATTTGTAGCTGCACCTAATCCCTCAAATGCAATAGCGGCACTTTGACTTACTAATATAACTCTAGAACCCGAACCTATTGAAGGATAACCAGTTACCGATCCACTAGCATTTCCTACAAATGAGGTTGTTAAATTTTTAAAGTTTATATAAGAAAAACCAGGTGTACCAGTATATGTTGTTGCTCCGTTTTTACTATTATCAGGTGAATCACCTATTGATTTAAATATATAAGCATTATTAGATGGGTCAAATGATTGAGCACTAAAAGCAGTTGAAGTTACATTAGTACCATTTAAAGTTAAAGCAAATGATCCACTAAGTGCAGCTTTATCAGGTACTAAAGTTGAATCTCCTAAATCTGGGTTAGCATCTGTATCTTTTGAAGGAAAAATAACACCTAATATTACTGCATCGTCATCAAAGTTTTCTCCATCTGATCCACTATTATATGCTACTAATGTTTGTATATCATTAGTACCATTAGTAAATGTATATCCATCACCACCTAGTACTCTACATACAGTAACTGAGCCAGCGCTTCGTAAATATTCTCTAACTGTTTGGGGTACAAATGTTTCTGAACTTAAGGGTCCAAATCTTCTTTCGTATTCTGCAAAGCTTTTTACCACTGTTGGTACAAATGCAGGTCCCTTAACTGTAGGGCCAACAATTGCTGCACCTATTGCGCCTATTCCTTGAGGTAAAAATGAAAGGTCGTTTTCTCTTGTAAAAACACCTGGTGAAATAATTTGTTCTGCCATCTTATATTTTATTTAGTATGTTATATCCTTGATTGGTTCTGTCATAAATATGGAAGAGAGACGCAAACCAAACTAAGATAGGCGATTAGTTTTATAACCTAATCACCAATAAATATAATGTTATTTTAAAAAATTAAGGTGTTGGAGTAAATGTACCTGAAACTAAATCTATACTTCCTTTACCATATTTATCTGATAAAGTTTTAGCTATATCAGTTTCCTTTTTTTCTATTATAACTAATTCTTTTTTTAATTTAAGTTCAGCTTCTTCTAATTTAATCTTATTAATATATAATTGCCCCATTTGAGCCGTAAGTTGACCAATTTCTGATCTTAATTCTTTAAGTTGATTTAATTCTTCAGGGGTAAAAGATTGTGGGGATGATTTAATTTCTGAAGGAGAAGGTATTTTTTGTTTTTGTATTGCCATAACTTATTATTTATATATACATATATTAAAATTAGAAAAACCCACCATTTATAGATGCAGAAACAATACTTCCTGAAAAAAGTAAATTTGTATCACCATCTCCTATTCGAGCTAAATTTTTAGTTGGTGATTTTTGTAAATCATAAAATAATGAACCACTTATAAAGGTTCCCATTCTTCCTATACCTTTCGTTTTTATATAAGTAGAATCATCATCTACTGACATTACTGCTTCTACTCTAAAAAGATTTGTTACTGATGAATCTCCTTCATCTAAATCTTTAGCTGTTGTTTGAATTGATCTTCCTTCTTTTAAAGCTACTAAGTTTGATTTATTAAGTGATTCTCCTCCAATTCTTATAGTAGAAGCATCAAAATCACCTGTTGAGGCGGAGATTGTTAATGTTTCTATTCTACCAAATGAACCTGTTAAACTTGCACTTATATTACCATGTACTGTTAGTTCTTCTCCTGGTGTATCTGTTCCTATACCAACGTTACCATTATTTAAAACTAATGTATCACTTGGTGAACCACCGGTTAATTTAAAAGGACTAGTTCCTGCTGTTTCATCTACAATATATAAATGGTTATTTGATCCAATTGTTTTTATAGAAAATGATCGAGCATCATTAGTTAATTTTATAAATGCGTTTTTGTCTGTCCCACCAGATGAGTCTACCTGGATTGCTGTGTGATCATTTCCTTTAACATGTAATTTTTGTGATGGTGAATCTGTTCCTATACCTACTTTACCATCTAAATAAAAAATGTTATCACCTGAAAGTGTCCATACTGATGTTGATGATCCTTCTACAGTTTCAGTAGATAAATCGTCTCCTGAAAGTTTAATTAAATTTTTTTCTGATTTAAAAAATAAAGTACCATCTTTACGATTAATAACAATCTCATCAGACGCAAAATCTGTTTTTTTAGGGTCTCTATTTTTTACTTTTATAGACATTATTGGTTTTTAAGGATATTTACTTCCTCTACTAGTTCATCTATCTTTTTTTGTAATAATTGAATTGTAGGGATATAATCTGTTTGGTTTTCTCCTTCTATATCTTCTCTTTCTTGAGTCAAAGATCCAGATGCTACTTGAAAAGTTGTATCATTACTACCTGACCAAAGCATTTCTGTTATAGTTTTTATATTACTCATATTATTTTATTTTATGTCCTTTAATTGTAAAACTAATCCATCCATTAGTACTACTTATACCAGCATCACCATCTATTCTTCTAAGTGAAGGGGTTAACATTTGACTTTGTGAAACTATAAATGGTTCTCCTCCTTGTGTATATGTAAAAGAATTTCTATGTTTTGTTCCACTACCTCCTTGTCCAACATTACCCGATGAAGCTGATAGTGAAGCTACATTAGCATAAGAAGTATTGGTATTAGTACCATTTGGTGGGGTACCCGTATGAAGTTGGAGTTCAAAAACTACTGGATTTGTATTACTACCTGCTGAGGATCTTCCTTGGCATTCAATACCTGTAACTAAGAATTTATAGGGTACCATAAATCCATTATGTTGGTTGGCTTGGGTTGTTGAGCTAACAAAAGAACCTGATATATCAGTAACATTTGTATCTAACATCAGATAATAATTCATACCATTTTGGCTAGGGATAAAACGATGTGGATCTGACGTCATAGTTACAGCTTTAAAAGAAGAAAAAAGCAAAATTTCTTCTGTTTCTGAAAATATAGTACCACTTGCACTTATATTACCTGAGGCTGTTATATGACCTGCATCAGGTTGAGACATATGAAGACTACCTACTAGATTAGTAGTTGTAAGATGAGCAAGTTTACCTAAGTTTAATGTATTAATACTGCTTATTGCAAATAAATTTCCGGTATCACCACCAGTTACTTTTACAGCTCCTGCAAATCCATTTACGTCTAATTGAGTTCCTATTAAATTACCACTTGCACTTATATTACCTGAGGCTGTTATGTGGCCATTAGCTGATGCTGATAGGTGTAAGTTTCCACCTATTTTTATATCACCCGAGGCTGTTATATGTCCCGTATGTCCAATTGTTAAAGTATTTGCAATATCCCCACCATCAGGCTCAGTAAAAAATTCTAAAGCTGTACCATTAGTACCAACTTGATCTAATCTAATCAATGCTCTAGATGTATTATCATTAACTGTAAATTCAATTCCTGGATTATCTGTTCCTGCTGTACCTTGAAGATTTAATCTACCATCTAAACCTGCTCCCTTTACATTAAATGCACGTAAAAATGAAGCACCCCCAAAACTAGCAGATGATGCAAATATTTTTGAATTTAAACTTGCACTTATATTACCTGAGGCTGTTACATGAATGTCACTCGCGGATCCTAGTACTATACCTGATCCATCTGTTTTACCTCCTATTAAATTTCCAAATATTTTATTTCCTATTATTTCTCCACTTGCACTTATATTATTTGAGGCTGTTATATGGGTGTGAGATATAAGTCGACTTCCACTAATAAAATCATTTGAAATTATTTGTTTTATTCCTAGTATAGCTGTTTGGTTATCCCCAGTTATATTTCTATTTGCTACTATATCTTCTTCTACTGTTAACTGACCTGCAAATGAAGAATCTCCATCTCCTATTGCAATTCTCTCCGCAAATATATGTCCACTTGCGCTTATAACTGAAGCAGTAATATTAGTAAATGCATCTAATTGTTTAACTGAATTTACAGAACCTGAACCATAATAAATTAAACCATTATCTACATTAATAGCAACTTCTCCTTGTGTTAAAGAAGAAGGTACTGCTGATCCTGTTCCTGTTTTTAATTGTATTGTACTTGCCATATATTATAAATATCTAAAAAGTTCCTCCATTTATAGTTAAATCTAAATTATTTATTTGTGCTGCTCCTGAAATTATTCCGCTTGGTAATTGTGCTGCTCCTGAAATTATACCACTTGGTACAAAAGATAAATTATTATAACTGATATCTACTAAATTACCACCACTTCCATTAAATCTAGCCGCGGTTATAACTCCACTTGAACTTATGTTACCTGAGGCTGTAAAATTAGTTGCAAAACTAGCTGTATCCGCGCTTACAGCATGTGATGAAGATAATTCAAATGTAACCTCATGAGAAGCAGACACTGCAAATAAAGCATGAGATGATGTTACAGCATGTGAAGATGAAATTGGTATAAATATAGAACCAGTTCCATCAGCTAATTGATTAGTGCTATCTGTTTGGACTACTCTTTGAAAAGTATCCTGTATATTTTTTCCTTCGAAGTTCTCGATTGCCATTTATAACCATTATTTTTCTTTTTCAAGAATCTTTAATACACCATTAATAACTTTACCTGTGTTTTTCACGGTGTTTTCTTTAAGATACGTTGCTACTATATTATTTAGTGCGTTACGCTTATACGAGATATTTTCTATGTTTATATCTTCTTTTACTAATAATTTAAGTAAATTTACTACGTGATCTTTTTCAGTAAGTGTTGGTTTTTCTTCTTTAACTTTAACATTTACCTTAGTTTCTACTATGGGTTTTTTAGCTGATTGTGATTTAACCTCTACTGTTACTTTTTTACTTGCATCTACTTCAAAATCACTTTCCCATGGTGTAAAAAAAGTATCTTCGGCAATCACTTCTAGTCGTATATTTCCTGTAGTATTTTCGTCTATAAGACCTTTTAATTTTCTAATAGGAATTTCACACTTTCCATTAGAATTAATTTCACCCTTAAAAAGTAAAGAGTAGTCAGATGTTTCGACTACTAAACGTGCAGATGATTTACTTAAACTGGCTCCTTCTAGTTTAATATCACATTCAAAAAGCTCAGATTTATCAGTAAATAATTTATACATAATTAGATTTTGTTATAAATATAGAATAATTATTAAAACTTAATATTTTCTGTTAGTACTTCTATGCCTAGTACTTTTTCTGCTAATAGTTTTATATCGGAAATTTTGATTTTATAGTCTTGGATTTCTTTTTCTTCTTTAATAGTTTTACCCTGAACTTTACAGATTAATTTAACAAGACGCTTTTTTTTATCTTGGTCTTTTATCCAGGGCATTTCTTCCATACCCCCACTTTGTTGGGTTGCCTCTACGGCTTCAATTACTAATAAAACTTCATCCCAAGTATGTGGATTATTATTCCATTTAAAATTAGCCTCATTCCATGTTATTGGTGTTGCCATTTATTATGTTCCTAACATTTGGAAATTAATTTTGATAGTACCTCCAGGAAAAGCATCTGCACCAGTTGAAAGATTTAATCTAAATTCTGCAGCTTGTATAGCATTAGGACCAACTAAAACACAACGAGAATCACTATTGGCTACTACTATCGTATTAATTGTACATCTAGCTGCTGAAATTACGAAATTTGCTATTTGCTTTCCTGCATCTGTAGCAGGAACATTAGTAATACTTATCTTACCCCCATATACACTACCCACATTTACACCACTATCACTAATGTCAGCTGTAAATGCAGCTGTTCTAACTGAAACTAAAGATAAAGTATGTTGTAATGTTAAAAAATCAAATGTTGGAGTAGCAGATTCATTAACATTTTGGTTCATATTACCAACATACCCCCATTGGGTGTTTGAAATTGTAACTGAATTTATATTTTTTATTTGGGAAGCTTCATCTGATGTTAAACCATCTATATGATTTATTTCAGCAGCTGTTGCTGTTATAGCAGTTCCTCCTAAATTTAAAGAATTTCCTAATAATGTTCCACTTGCACTTATACTAGAACCTGTTATATTTCCCTGGGCGTTTAAACCTCCCTCATATATTAATAAATTATCTCCTCCTCCTGATACTGAATCATCTAATAATCTAACAGTATCAGTGTGAAATCTAAAATCATCTGTAGTTACTCTTCTACTAAATATTTGTCCACTTGCACTTATATTACCCCCCAGAAATGCTGAATTACCTGAGGCTGTTATATTACCATCTATATTGGCTTTATTTGCTATTATAGTACCACTTGAACTTATATTATTTGATGCTGTTACATTACCTACTAAATTTAAAGGACCACTAGTTGCTTCTATTTTTATTTCATCAGAAGAAGCTGTTATATGATTTAATCCTTCAATTTCTGTATTACCTGCTCCTGTTTGTAATGTAGAATCATTTCCTATTCTTAAATTACCATTTGAATCCCTTTGTAATATTTTATGAGCACTATTAGTTCCCCCTAAATGAATATCATCTGTTACAAAAAGATCATCACCTACTGTTAAATCATCACCTATTGTTAGGTCTCCTCCTAAAATATGAGTTCCCGATGCATTACTTGCGCTTATACCACTATCACCTATTAATGTACTACCAAGTATATGAGTAGTTCCACTCGCACTTATGTTCCCTGAGGCTGTTATATTTCCTTCAAAGTGTGATTTTCCATCTATGTCTAAATCTCCTGTTGCGCTTAAATTTCCACTTGCACTTATATTTAATGATGCCGTTATGTTTCCTTTAAAGTGTGATTTTCCATCTATGTCTAAATCTCCTGTAGCACTTAAATTCCCACTTGCGCTTATATTATTTGAGGCAGTTATATTAGTAGAATTAAAGCTTCCATTATTTAATATATTACCTGAAGCTGTTAAATCACCCGTTAAATTAAGATCATCTGTAAAAGATATACCTGCTACATCACCCCCCGTTGATTGGAAATTATTTGCAATTATAGTTCCCGAAGCACTTATATTGGAGGCTGTTATATTAGTTGTTAGAATATTCCCAGTATTAATAATGTCTCCACTTGCACTTATATGCCCAGTGCCTGAAGCCGTTATATCTCCTGTTAATTGAATATCCCCTGTGTTATTTTCGGATAAATTTAAGTTGCTATCTATTAAATCTACATACTGACCTTCTGTAGGAATATCTCCTGTTTGAAAAAATGTTTTTAATACTGTTCTATTTTTCTGACTCATTTTATGCTATTTGATTGTTACTTCCTATAATTTGATATCCTATACCACCATCTATTGCTTCTATGTTAATACCTAATTGTCCCCTTATTTCTTCTCTAGTTTGGGGGACTCTAGGAGCTCCTGTTACTATTTCATTATTAAATATTACTTGAGATCTAGTAAATGCTTTTTGCATATTTTCACTTGCAAGTTTTTTATTTAAACTGTCTGGTACTAAATATCCTTGAATAGTTAAACCAAAATTAGTTTTAACTACTCTATTATCTCCTTGAGCTATTTCTGTTGTATTATTATATGTATCTATTCTTGCGTTAAATTTAAACTTTTCAGGATCACCCCAATATGAATCAGAAGAATAATTAATCATTTCAATTAATTTATTCATTTGAGCTATATAATCACACCAAATTGTACAAGTATATTGAAGTCTTATATAATCAGGGACTACTACTCTATATACTTCTTTTTGGGGTTTTCGACCTTGTAATACACTAAAATTATCATAGCGGTTTCTTTTAGTATATCTTTCTTGAAATGTGTAAAATAGTTGGGGGGTATTAGCATCTAATTTATTACCAATATCTCTTCTTTTTTCAACACTATCTCTTTTAAACATAATAAGAGGTGTTTGTATTTTACCCTCTTTATCTCTATAAAAACCATCTTTTTGAACACCTTTCCATCTTTCAGGAGAACCATAAATTATAGGTACATTTGTTCTATTACCATTTATAATAACAGACGGTCTAATAACATTATTAAAATAATACATTATAGATTCATCGTGGTCTTGTAAACCAATAGATATATCTTGGGCTAGATCATCTTTACGAGAAGTTTGAGCCCCTCTACTTATATTAGGTCTTGTATCAGGTCCTGGAAAACCTTTATCAATAGATGGAAAACTATCAGTAAAATTAGCTTCTAAATTAGTTCTTAATCTACTATAACTATCATTAGGTATAGGTCTTCTTGGGTTTATATGTTTTCTATCTTTATGGGGCATATTATCCTAATAAATTTGCTGTTCCACCATCTAATTTTTCTGTAGTAGGGTATTTTCCTTCTCTTAATGGTATTAAATTTAATTTTTCTACTCTTGAAATATGAGTACCAACAGTAATTGAAAAACTTTTGCCAAAGTCTGTGGTTTCTGTTGCTATTGCATAATCTGGATCTTTACCTAGTATAAATTGATTCTCAATTCTGCTATCAACTTCATAAAAATTATTTTTAAAAAGTAATAAATCTCCTACTTCAGGTAATAAATTTATATCTTGTAATTCTTTTTTTAAAAAACGAAAACTAACGGTTTGATTAATATCAGACCCGAAGTCATCAGATGACCATGATTGGTCTTGTTTGTCGATTAAACACGCGATTTTTAACGGTTCAAAATAATTTTTACCGGGGGCTTCACCATAAACATTTACTGTAGTTTGTTCTAAAGCAAATTTATAGTAGGCAACTTCTGTTTGAATAATATCGTTAATTAATTCTTTATTCAAACTATGAAAAAGTGATATGTCTCGTGAACCACCAAATAATGCCATTATAATCGTCTTAAGGTTTCTTCTTTAAATTTTACTGATTTTGCACCTGGTATTCTTAAATCATTTTTTGATCTATCAGATGTTAATATATCTTCTTTAAATTGAGCCAAATCTGTTTTAGGATCTTCTCTAGTTACAAATTTGATTTTTAATTTTGTATATTCTAATTCTTGATTTTGTTCATATTCTTCAGGAGTAATATTATTTACAATAGTTACTTTTCGTAATCCACGAACTTGATTTAAAACATCTGTAATATTAAAATCTTTATCTGTAAATAAATCACATTCAACTTGGAATGTGTTTAAAACCTCGGATAATATGTTACTTAATTTAATCATTAATGTATATAAATTTGGTATCTACCTTCAGCACCTAGTTGATCCCGTGTATTATTAGTTTCATCTAATACTCTTTCTGTTAATTTTGCAGTAGTTAATTCACCTAAATCTTCTCTTAATTGTTCTATTAATGCTGTTTTTTCAGATTGAGCTTCGCTTAATAATCTACTATAATCTAGTGTTGTTGTTTCACCAGGTATTGGTAAACTTTGATATTTACCCCTAATACCTCCTAACATTTCTTTAGCTAAAGCTAAAGTATATTTTCTAATCCATTGTCTACCTACTGCGTTAATAAATTTATATGTAGGATTAGAATAGGGAACATTTGATATATCTGTTACAGTATTAAGGTCTGCTGTACTACCTATTCCTTCTGTAGGGTCTGATCCTGCCCCCTGAGATTGTAATGTTACAGTATATTCAAACCATAGTTTATAGTCTCTTGTAGGTATAGGAAATATTTTTATAAATCTATCTTGTTCTATTTCATAATGGTATGCAGATTTTCTAATATGGTCATTTAGTTCGATTGCTTGAAGTTTTAAAATATCATAATACATAGGCATTAACATAAAATTCACACCAGGTGAATAATTACCAAACCCAAATGTTTGCATTAATGATTGTATACCTGTACCTGTACCAGCATAAGGATCAAAATATCTATTAATTGCTGCTGGTTGATAATGATATATTTTTTTAATTCTTATATCTAAACTTCCATCTTCTATTTGTGTAGAACCAGATTCCCAACTAACTAGACCTGATTCTATTAAATCATATTTTTGTTGACCAATTTGTAAATCTAAAGATGCAGAATACGTTCTAGTATTTGTTGTAGCACCATATGACCCCCCTGAAGTTGAATCCGTATTGCTTGATTGGAAAAGAGTACCAAAATCATCTTTAATATTTACTTGGTTTAAGTTTTCCCAAGATCCATCAGAGGATGCAGTGACAGATCCTACTAATCTAGCTAAATTATCTCTAATTTGATATCCATAAACTTGAGCTCCATATTCACTTACTGCTTCTTCAAAACAAGTAAAGAAATTAGCTGCTTGTAATTCAATATCTACTAATGGATAACCTAATCTTTGGGCACACCAACTAGATACACCTACAGCATCTGTTTGAAAATCTGTATCATTATCATAGAATCCAAAAGGTGTAAGGCCAGATGAAAAACTACTTGAGCCGGGCCAGATAGGTATATTTGCCATTTTTAATAGAATTAGGTTGTTCTATTATAAATATAAAAAAGATATAAAAAATATTACATTCCGTTTAACATTTCGAATACCTCATCTATTGCTTCATGACGATGGTTATCTTGTAAAACTCGTTTATAAACATATTGAGAATCATCTATTTTAGATACATCATGAATTGCAGAATAATTTTTATCTTTAAGATCAATTTGTTGACTATCACCACAATAAATCATTGTTGATCCTTTTCCTATTCTACCTAATGTCATTCTAAATTGTGAACGAGTTAAATTTTGAAATTCATCTACTATTACTAATGAATTTTCAAATGTTCTGCCTCTAAAATGTGCTAAAGAAACTAATTCTATTTGTTCACTACTTTCCATTTTTTCTAATATATCTGGTTTATTGTAAACTTTTCTCATATTAGATCTAATAGGTACTAACCAAGGTTCCATTTTTTCTTTTTCTGAACCAGGTAAAAAACCATTATCTTCAGTTGATACAGTAGGTCTTGTAATAATAATTTTGTCTATCATTCTTTTAAAAAACATGTCTAAAGCAACTTGACATGCTAATAGTGTTTTACCACTACCTGCTTTACCAACTATAAAATTGTAAGGATGGTGTAAAATTGCTTGTTTAGCTGCTTTTTGTTCTTCTGAAAGTGATAATGAAAATCTTACAGAACCTTTTGGTGGTTTTTTCGCCGTGTTTTTTGTCGCCATAAATGTAACATTTATTATACATATAAAAAAAAGAGCCGCTATTGCGGCTCTCTTTAATATAAATAAACTAACTATTATAGTTCGTTTAATGCAGTAATGATTACTTTACCATAGAAATCAGGACGTACCATTTTCTTAGCGTAACGAGTCATAATACCTTTACGTGGTGTAAATGATACTGGATCGTACACTAGTGGAGTCATGATTAAAGGAATATATGGAGCAAATACAGCACCAGTTTCAAGGAATTGAGATCCTTTATAACCCATCAAGATAACGTTTTCAGTCATGTAAGGGTTTTTGTAAACTGTGTATCTGTTATTAATAGCACCAATCTTTTGAACACCCATGTTGTACTTGTCACTGTCTCCAGCAGAGTCAGCAGCAAATCCTGGGATTGATTCTAAGATTGTAGAAACTTTTGGAGAAACAACTAAGAAATTAGCGCCACCTCTTAAAGTTTTCTGGTGAATTAAGTTAGATACTTTTTGTAATTTAACACCTAAAGTTTGGAACCAAGACATTTTAGTGTAATAAGAACTTGTTTCTGTTGATGTACTTACTGTAATATTAGTTGAACCACCATCAGTAGTGTTAGCACTTACAGCTGCGTTTTCAGCAACTTTAGCACTCCATGCTTCAACTGTATCAGCGTTCTTAATTAACATATCTAAAATCTCTAAGTCAATTTCCATTGAAATGTACTCACTTAAGATTGAAGTTAATTCTGCTTCAGCGTCAATTGAGTGGTAAGCATTCAAGTCTTGAGCGAACTCAGGAGTCCATTGTGCTTTCAATTTACGTGTTTTAGCAGAAACAGTGTCAGATCTTAACTGAACATTGATTTCAGGAATTTCTTGAGTTGAAACTCCAGCAGCTGGAATTGTATCTTCGAAATCGCCTCTATCAGCAATATTAGCTGGGCTTTCTAAGTAAGTTACTGTACAAGTACCTAAAGCAACACCCTTAGCAGCTGAAACAACAAATTCAATATTATTACCATTTACTCTTGTAAACTGTGGGAATGATCCTGAAATAAAGCCTGCTGAAGATGCATTAAATCTAAATGCTCTAACAGCATCAAGATCTGCACCAGATAAGTCAGAAGTTTTTATTGCAACTATTTTTACTGTTGAAGCATCAGAAGCTGGATCAGCTGACCCAAACTTACCTGCTTGTGAAGCTGAAAATTCAGTATCAGCATTTAAAATACCTGCAAAAGTAGCTGAACCTGTTTGATAATTAGTTGTAGCTACATCACCTGTTGCACCACCTGCTGCGTAAGTTAAGTCACCACTTTTTGATTCTGTGATTGAGTAAGCAAACTCACCAGCACCATAAAGACCTTTATTAAACGCACCATCAGTTCTCTTAAGAGTACTTTCAGCACCATAAAGTGATTCTGTAGATGATTTAAAGTTTTGGTCTGTACCATATTGGAAATCTAAATAAAAGATTAATCCAGCAGGTAAATTCATTGGTTGAACTGATACTAAGTCTTTAGCAACAATTTCACCAAATACTCTTCGTACTAATGGAAGAGCAACGCCCGCCCATGCTTCCGAATTACCAGCTGTAAATTGGTTAGAAACAGTACTAGTTTGACTAGCCTCGTTTACTAACTGTTTAGCTTGGTTTTCTAACAACATTGCCATGTTGTTTTTCTCTGTAGAAGATTCCATACCTTCCAAAAGTCCTGATTTATCCCATTTAGTAGCTAATTTAGCTGACTGCTCGGAAAGAACTTGGTAAGGTGAAGCACCTTCTAATAAATGATTTACTGTGTCCATTTTGTAAATTCTTTAAAAGTTAATAATTATTCGTTAATTTTAATATTTGCTAATTTTTGGAAACGATTAACCATATTAGATGATTCTGAAATTACTTCTTTTTTAGGAGCGGTACTAATACCAGCTGCTTTAGAAGCCATTCCAAAGTTTTCTTTTAAAGTTTTCGTTTTTGTTTTTACAGATGCTTTCTTTGATTTAGCAACATTGAAAGTATCCTTAATAGTTTCATATATTAACTTAGCTTCTTTAACACTATCAGCTTTATCTAATGTCTCAACAACACGTAGTTTTTGTGACTCATCTAAAGTGTTTGCTTTAAAAATTCTGTTAACATAGAGTAGTTTAGAATTTAGAAGATTTACTTCGTTAAGTTCTGCTTTGATAGCTGTGTAAGCGGATTGAGCTTCATGTAGTTCAGCGCGTAAAGTTTTACATCCAGTAGATTCTTCTACCTTTTCTTTTTCTTTTTTACCTTCATCTACATCATCTTCATCCTTTTTACCTTCAGTTACACCTTCTTCATAGCAGTGTGCTTCAGGCATTGGCTTACCATCTTCATCATAACAATGTCCTTCGTTTACATCTTCTTCTTCTAGACTATTGATTTCATTTAGAAGAGTATCTAGATCAAATTCTTCATTTTCATGTACATAATCTGCTGTTGGGTTTACTATTTGTACATCCCCTGCTTCATAATGTGGTTTGTGAATTTCTTCTAATTCATCTTCGTCTTCTTCTAAGACTTCTTCGTCTTCGTCTAATTCTAATTCGTTTAATAGTTCTTCCAAATCTATTTCTTCGTCCATGTCGTCTTCGTCATGCATGCCTTCGTCCATATCGTCTTCGTCATACATTCCTTCCTCCATGTCGTCTTCGTCATGCATGCCTTCATCCATATCGTCTTCGTCATACATTCCTCCGTGCATCATTCCGTGACCTTCATCCATATCATCTTCATCATACATACCTTCATCCATATCGTCTTCATCATACATGTCTTCGTCTAATTCTTCAGATAATTTAGCAGATAGCATAGATTGGAGTTTTGGAGTAAAAGCCTCTTCCAATGCAGCTTTAGCATTTGCAAGTGCTACTTCACGAACCGCTTTAGCGTCAGCGATAGCCTCTTTTAAAATGTCCTTTGCCATTTGTTTAATGTTTTTTCTCTTTCGAGTCTCGTTAATAAATTGTACGGGAAATAAGGTTATTAGGAACCTTAATAAGGGTTATAAATAATCAGGGACGGCTTATTGGAAAGTCCGTATGTTTGTCTAACATACATATAATAAAAAAGTAAAGACCAAAAAAGGCGCCGAAGCGCCTTTAATGATGTATTTAATTAAAAATTACTTCTTATCTACAAAGAAGGAACCAATAATAACTAGTACTACTAGTCCAACGAAACCACCATTACCTAATGCATCTACTAATGCTGTTAGGTTAGCGATCACGTCCATTCCAAATACTGTTCCGCCTGTTAATACAGACCAAAGGATTGTTACTGGGATAAATGCTAAAAATAATTTAGCTAAACCACCTAAAAATCCTGTTACTAATGAAAATGCTTTTTCCATGATTTTTGTTTTTAATTAATAGTTTAAAATTTATAAGACAAACCTAGGTTGAAAGA
>VTLG01016472.1_pt1 | contig 28883 bp, 39 predicted proteins | sample 4694571 | NCBI WGS metagenome assembly VTLG01 (sample SAMN12604809, study PRJNA352737) | marine metagenome | biome: ENVO:00000447; feature: ENVO:00000209|ENVO:00000569|ENVO:01000036; material: ENVO:00002151; isolation source: viral sequences binned using virsorter ...
ATATTGAAAATGCCATTTTGTTGCTGATTTAATCTCTACTTTTTTATTATTTATTATCATGTCATAATTATCAAATCTCCCTAGATCTTCAAGACAATTGGCTTTTTCTGTCACTTTGTAATGTTCTGAGAGCCATTTTGAGCAAAGTAATTCACAAACAACCCCTCTCCAAGCATGCACATCATTATATCTAAAAGATCCATTCTTTGTTTTTTCAAACTTTTTTATTTGATTTTTTGCAAAATTAATATCTTCCGCCAATACTGTTAAAATTATCATTCTTTATCTTTTATTATTATTTTAGTTTCATTGCTCATTGATTTATAATAACCTCCGCCAGTTTTAAAATTAGGCGCAATTTCAAAAATCCCTTGAGTTCCATTTTCTTTCCTTTTTACTTTTTGGACAAATACTTTACATAAATCGGATCCATATCTTGTTTTTGATCCAATGCATCTATAAACAGTCAAACAATTAAAAGCCTTATTAAAAAAATCAGATGATGAACTGATATCATAAGGCGTTGGAACTCTGTAATTTTGATTTATATATTCCATTTTACGAGGATGAGCAACAAGAAAAAGATGAGTATTTGTTTGCTGAGTGAATTGAGTGATCTGAGAAAGCATTTTTGAAATGTAGCTCAAATCATATTGCTGATCATGATGAAGTAAATTCCAAGGATCAATCACACAAATATTAATTCCTTTTTGGAATACGAGTTCTCTAAATCTATTTAAAATATTTTCTAATGATATATTTTTTAAATCAATTTTAACAAAAAAGAAATGATCTTCAATAAAGTCTCTTGATTTATTGAGCAGCTCTTGATCACAATTTGTTGAGTTTATTTTATTCGCCAATCTTCTAATATGTCCTTCATATGGAAAAGACTCCGGAGCAAACATTGCAATTCGATGATCATGTATATTTGCAAGATTGCAAACTATTTGATCAACAACATCTGATTTACCACTATTTGGAACGCCTGTCACAACTGTCCATTGACCTAATTCAACATTAAAATATTTATCAGCTCCTAAGCCAATAGAATAATTTATGTATCCACTTCTGTCGTATGATAAAACTGAGTCCCAAATTTTAGAGATATCTAAAACTCCCTCAAGGGGAAAATCAATTGGATTTAAAATTATCTCTCTTAATTTTTCAATCCCTTCGTTTACAAGTACCTCATTTGAGTCTTTATATTTTTCAAAATTTACATATTGACAACGATAAAATCCGAATCTAATTGCTAAGGCTTTGCGAAGTGATAATCCTGCTTCATCATTATCAGTACAAAGAATAATCTTTTGCTTGTTTTTAAAATATTCAATTGAGTTGTCTAGATAATCAAGTCTCTGCGATCCTTTTGAAGCTCCATTTGGAACAGAAACGACATTTCTAATATTTGATTCATAAAGACTAAGAGCATCAAACTCTCCCTCAACAATATAGGCAGTGTCAGAATTTTTAATGTTATTTAAGCCATAAAAAATTAATTTAGCTCCGGAAACAAGTTTAAAATCTTTATTTCCTGATCTGTATTTTATATTAACAATCTTATTTTCCTCGTAATAATTAAAATTAATTGCAGATTCTTTTTTTCCAGTTGATGAAAAAAACTCTCTTGACTCGGTAATTTTCCAATCAACTAAAGTCTTTTCTGATATTTTTCTTGATTTGAAGTATTCTAAAATTTTTTTTGATAATCTTTTTTCAGATATTTTAGGCGCAATGAATGCCTTTTTTTCTTTTATGTTGACGTTTCCTTTCCATCCGCAATTGTGACAATTATACAATCCTTTTTCAAGATCAATACTGAGAGATTTGTCAGTTTTGTTTTTTCTTGTATGATGACATTTTGGACATTTTAATTTTTGTTTTACGAGTTTCCCTTGAGGATAAATCCCAAGATCAATAAATTCATTAAACATATTTTTCTTTTTTTATTTTTTAGTATATGATTTTATATATATTTTATTTTATTATTTAATATAATTTTATATATTATATAATTATATATATGTATATGATCATATACTGGAGTTTGTTATTCCTTTTAATTTGTCTAAAAATTTCTTAAAATTCTGAAAAGTTGTCAAAGCGTGTCCATAAGGGATAAAATTATCTCCAAATTTTTCAAACAAAATATCAACATAAACTTCGAACTCCATTTCATTGCAAAGACCTAAGAGTCTAAAATTTTCTTTATCCTCGAAATTATTTCTCCCTGTAAACTTGATTCGTTGTTTCAAAGTATTCCAATAAACCATTTTTTTAACATGCATCTTCGAAATATTCATCAATTATTTTTATGCAATCATCTTGATCATTTGTCCATAATGTCCTCCAATTTCTCATTTTAAGAGCTTCTAAGCAATTTTTTTGGTTTACAGTAGGTTTATTATACCCGACCTTTAATTCAATCGCTAAGCCGCTATATTTTGAATTTTTGTCAAAAATCATAATGTCAGGCATTCCGGCAAGACCTCCCAAGATTTTGAATTTATATTGTTCAAATGGGGATCTTTTACCTTCGTTTGGAATGTGTACGGCTAAAGATTTGGGATATTTCATTTTTATGTATTTCATTATACTTATTTGAAACTGATCCTCTTTTCCTAAAAATGAGCTATAATATGATTTTGTATGTTTTCTCAATGGTTTGCTTTTGTCTTTTTCCGATATAAAATTTTTGATCTTCCCTTTCAAAGTTATGTAATCATTCGCAAATTTTTCATCTGTTATAAAAATTTGATCAAAAGTATTAAGTGAATTAATTACAGTTGCATGATGTAATCCTAGTGTTTCGCCAATAGCAATTAAGCTCATCCTTGTTTGTGTTTTTAATGTCTTAAAATATATCCGCCGAGCATCAACAATATGTCTTTTATGGGATTTTTGTTTTAGATCCAATCCGAAATGATCTTCAGTAATTTTTTTTATTATTTGAAAATCTTGCATATCAAATCGAAAAAGTTCCGTCAAAAAGTAAATAATCGTCAAAAAAATCTTCTCTTCCAGTCATTAAAAACTGATTCCACTTCTCAAAAGATTCTTGATAAGCGTTTCGACCTTTATCAATCTGTTCGCTTGTCATCGTATAAGGAAAAATCGTGAATGGCGGTTTTGTTTCAATTACAATAAATTTAAAATCTTGCGGATCCATTCCAATCATATCACAATAAAAAACAGCTTGCAAATGATAAGCTCTAAAAAAAACTTCATTATGAAAGCTTTTTACAGTGACACTTTTCTGACTATTTGAAAACGTTTTGATATCAGAGATAAAATCCTCTCCTAAACAATCAGGGCGAACACGAACAGGAACTCCCTGATAATGTAAATAATGGGAAAGCTCTATTTTTCCCTTTAAATACTTTTTACAGTTTTCAACAATAGGATCATCAGATAAAAACCTTTTTTGAATATTGTGAATAATCTCAGACTGTTCATTCTTTAAAATGATTTTATTTTTTGCATTTTTTTCAAATTCAGCTTTTTGAGCTTTTCCTTCCGCTGTCCTGCCGTCAAATTTTGGTTGAGTGATGTATTGTCTTTCAAAGTTTTCCGGCTCAAGCAATACAGTATGAATTGCGCTCCCTAATCTCATGGCATCTGATTCCTTATATTCTTTTCTCCTATAATGCCAAACAGAGCTCAAAAATATTTGTTTGAGCCCTGATGCGCTTATTGCTGAGCTTTTATGATATTGCTCATTTGTTTCAACTTTTGTAATCATTTTACTTAGTTCAGAATGGCGAGTCATCTTCAATAATTTTATCGATTGGAGTTGACATTGCTTGCGGCTTTTCCTCAAATGGAGTTGATTCCTTTAAGTAAATTAGATTTATAGATTGATTTGCATCTTTATCATAAAACTGGATTGTGATGTTTCCGCCTTGCCATTCTGCGGCTTTGATCTTTATTTGATCATGCTTTTTTCCGTTTTTATCAGTCCATTGAGAGACATTTTTTTGTGAACTCTCAGGAATGTCACTAATATTTAATCCTAGAATCCTAAAAAGATTCTCAAGATCAAGATTTCCGTAATACTTTTTTGTTGGGCTGTTTTTCATTTTTTTTGAATTTATTAATTAATAACTGTTTTTGAATTGATGTCAATTCTGAATATTGAAAAATCTCTTTTGCTTTTTCTTTGTCTGAAGATTTTAAAATTTTATCAAACTCTGAATCAGTCAAAAAATCTTTTTCTCTATGCCATGCATTTAATCCAATTCCGTGAAGAGCTGCTCCTTTTGTGATTGCTCTTTGAATTGTATTTTGCACATCATCCGAAGTAATGTCCTCGATATTTAAAGAATTATTTCTATTGTCAGTAATCGCCAAATGAACTTCATGAGTTCTCTCATTGTGAGTAAACTCAATCTCAACCCATCCTGAATTATGATTTGTAAAATAATTATATCCATTAATCGGATTCTTTCTGATTATATAGTTGCAAGAGGGATCTTCTTTTTTTGCAAAATCCCAAGATTTGCTCCAAGGTAAATAATCAAGTCCGCCTTTTTTACTAAAATACTTTGTTACTTTGACGGATTTGTTTTTTAAATAATAATTTTCCTTTTTTTCCATTTATTAGTATTTAATTAAAATATGAGACTACATCAAAGCCGAGTCTTTTAAGCTTGTTAATCTCTTTGAGATTAAACCTTTCCGGATCCGAAATTCTTTTCAGTAAAGTCGGAAGCGACATTTTTAATTGATTAGACAATTCTGTTTTCTTTATTTGTTTAGAAATCAAAAAAATCTCAAAATCAATTTTAAAAGTCGATAATTTATTTTTTGTCATATATAAAATATTTTAAACAAATTTAAAATTAATTATATAAAAATGAAAAAAAAATTAAAAAAAGTAAATTTAATTTATCAAAAGACAAAAGTGTAAGCGGTTGTCAGTAAAAAATATTTATTCGTATTTTATAGAATATAGAGAAGCAAAATCGTCATCTTGATTTGGAATATGCATTGATATATCATATGTATTTCTCTTGACATTAAAACTCATTGAATCAATATAAGCCGATACATCTTCCGTAAAAACATTATTTGGAAAATTAAACCATATTTTATTATGAAGAGCTATTGGAATCGGATCAGTATTATTATTAAAAAAAGTTCCTTCATATCTTTTCATATAGTCTCTAAAATCATTTAGAGTCTCCTGAGTAATGTGTTCATCTAGCTTTTTTAAAACAGTAGAATCAACCAATCTTTTAAAATTACCATCAAAACCACCATCGAAAAGACTACTCCCAAGATCATTTGACAATATTAAATCAGTGTCCTTTCTTACGCCTGTAATTGTTTTTGTTGAAGATGAAACCCTCTCAACAATAAATTTTTCCGAGTTGTCAAATATTTGATCAATAAAAAAATTATCAATATAGTAATTTTGATGACCTCCGAAAGCCGTTGAATTTCTGTACTGTGGTTGACTTATTGATACAGTAATTTGAGCCGATTGCTCATCCACTTCCTCAAGTGTATTTAGTTCAACTGAGACATTATTCCAAACGTCTGAATTTGTTTCCTTAAAAACTTTGAAGTGTTTTGTTGCGGCTGAACTCGCTGAGTCAAATTCATTCTTTTTAAAATCATAGAAAAAAGTTGACGATCCTGCGACCAGTTTGACAGTTATCGCAAAATAATAATCCAAATCTGTTCCCGTGACAGTATTTTCAATATAAAAGCTAAATCCGATATTGTATTTGTTTCCGACTCTTACTTCTGTATTTGTTCCATCATTTTCAATCGCCGTTTGTGCTGATGTTACATTAATTGATCCGGAATCTGTCTCAGCATACAAACCTTTAATCAGCCTGTCTCCGCTCAATGATTTGTCATTTACTTCAACCAAAGCTCTCGAGAGACTATTAAAAAAGAAATTATATCGATATCCTCCATAGTGTAAAAATGGATCATTATTTACAATATTAATTTTTTTGAGTTTTACTTCTCTGATTACCTTTTTAATTGGTGGAAGATATTCAACTGTTAAGCTTTTATCTATTTGATTTAATATTGTTGGCGAGCTTAATAAAACATTTTTTTCCTCAGTATCTTTAAAATTTCCGTCTTTATCAAATACTTTAAAATCAATGAGCTCTGTATTTGTTTGAGTCAATAATGCTTTTTGAGCTGTCCGTCTTGTTCCTAGTGTTCCCATATCTTAAGGCTGATCAAATTCTCCTGAAAAATTCTTTTTAAATGTATATCTTTCAACAATTATTCCGTTTGCAACCCTAACAGCGATAGCGAATTGATCTTCTCCAGTAAACGGAACTCCTGTTTTATCCTCAACAATTTTTTGCATTTGTGACATGCTTGCCCGTGCTAAATATCCATCCAAAGAAGTCAATGGAGTCGTCAAATTTTGTCCCGATACAAAAAAGTGACCGACCTCAAAAAACCTAGTTTGACTCAATGTTGTTCTCTCATCGTCAAGCCTGTTCACATATCTAACAGTTTGGCTCAAACTACCCCTTACGTTTCCAATTGCATTCGAAATTGCTTCAAATAATGTTTTCCCTCTATATAATCTTCCCGTAAATGTTCCATTTGTAAGCGTGCCGGCAGCAGGAGCAACTGTAATTGATACAAGCGCATTATCAGAATCTTGAGATCCATTGTTTGCTTTATAAGTGAATAAATCGTCTCCAACGAAATCCGTTGTTGGAGTATATGTAAAATCTGCGCCTGATAGTCCCGATACAGTTCCTTGATTTGGAGTTGTAACAAGAGAGAAACTCAATGACAATCCTTGCGGATCTACGCCAATAAATTGAGTTGTAACGGCAGTGTTTGCAATTGTCGCAACCCTTAAAAATTCCACTGACGGAGGATCAGCGGCAATGAGCAACCTCTTGTCAATTATATTGCTATTGGAAATTATATACCATGAGCCATTTGATTGAAATATCCTTGAATTTGTTGTTTTTAAAATATGACTGAGTAATTCTTTTGCTGTAAATTTTTGAAAATTGTCTTTTAAGAGCCCAAATTCATAAACAGAAATGTCATGGAATAGAGTGTCATCAGTTCCGCCAGTTGATGATCGAATATTGTTTGCAATCCTGATATCAAAATCGAGTCCCGTGTTTTTAAGTATTTCTTTTATATAATAAAATAAATTGTCAAAATTACTTTGAATAACACTAGGATCCGGATTGCTTTCCCCCGATACCGGTATAAAATTTGACAAAGGAGCATCAAATCCGTCTAAAGTTCCCAATCCGTCAGATGCTATCAATTTAATAGGATATGGAGTTGACTGGAAAGCTTCTTGATATCTGTCAACAACTAAAAATCCCTCCCAATATGATTCAAATCCCTCTTCTCCTTCATTCCATAAAAAATTCGCTTCTGCAAAAGTATCTTCTTGAAGTTCCCATTTTTTTGCTCCAATAGAAGATCCAGTTGATATTGTGACTTTATATTCTCTTTCATCTGCATCATACCAATCATCATAATTAGTTGATGAAGTGACATACAAATTTAATTCACAAGTTGATCCTATTATCGGAGTAAAAACATCGTCATTGCTGTCCCATTTTATAACAACCGGATCTCCAGTTCCTACTAAGGGCAAAACTGATCCAGTATAATTTTTTTTTAAAATTGATAGCTTTCTATTATTCCCCCTTACATCTGTAAATGATAAACTGAATTTTTCCCCGTAACTCATGATCTATAATATTCTTGATCTGTTTCGATCAGCTCTTTGAAGCGCAACGACTAGATCTTGTCCCTGAATTCTAAACTCTCCTCCAACATTTACGTTCTCAGTTCTTCCGATCATGCCTTGTAATTTATTCAATGGAGCAACGACTTCGGGATTCCCCCTTCCTGCTCCTAGATTATCGCCAACCATTGCAAGCGTTGGAGCTGTTACGATTCCACCTCTTGCAAGGGCAGGGACATCTGAGGAGAATGCTGATTTTACAACGGCTAGAGCTCCGGCAATAAGCGCAGGGAGTATGATTGGAGCAACTGGCCCCGCAAGAAAAGATCCCGCTGATGCGGCAGCAATAGCGTTTGCGCTTGCGACAGACAATGCAGCTCCCACGGCATCAAAAGCCGCTGTAATGAATGCAGCTCCAAAAGATCCAAGAGCTCCCTCTCCCATTCCTAAAGAAGTGATTAGAGATTGTCCCACTTCCGAAAATGCCCCTCCAAGCTGAGCTCCCATAGCCATTCCAAAATGAGCCATTCTGTCCTGATGTTCGTTAAATGATGCAATTGCATTAGATTCTTTATTTTTTTGTTCGATCCTTTGCCTAGAAAAATCAATGTCTTTGTTTGTAAAATCAGCAACCGGCTTCGGATCAAAAAGACCAGTTGTTGAAACTGGCTCAAGCGGCTTGACTTTTGGCATTTCTATTCCTTTAGCTGCTTCGGCTGCATCGTCAAAAGCGACAGTCGCTAATCCGGCAGCATCTGCAAGATCATCAAAAAGCCCTTTTATTACGCTTAATGTTGGGGGTAAATTATTATAGGTTTTTAATATTTCTGCTCCTGATAAGTTCTCTGAGATTTCAGCTCCGGCTTTTAAAGAAATATCTGCAAGCTTATTTGTTTGCTCTTTGAATATATCTGTAAAATCAGCATCAAATCCATCTTGTAAAAACCTTGAGATTAATTTTGTTGCTGTTTCAATTCTTACTAAAAATTTTTCAAAACCTGATTGAACTTTAACAAGCGCATTTAAAAGCATGACTTTTATATCAATTGCAAAATCATTAAAGGCGTTTCTTATTTCGTTAGTGTGAAGAGCTAACCCGGCAAGCAATCCAATAGTCAAAGCAACCGGAGAAGCTAAAAAAGCAATTGCAGAAGCAACGGATCCAATTGCAGTAACAAGCAAAGGGAGTCCCGCAGTTAATAAGCCAACTGAGACAACAAGTTTTTTTGTGTCTCCATCTAATCCAATGAAAGCAGCGACAACTTTATTTCCAAAAGTGACAATTTTTGTAAATGAGGGCAATAATATTTGACCGATATTTGTTCCAAGCTGTTTCAATGATTCCGTGAATTTTCTTGATTGATTTGCAGCTCCGTCTGAAGTCCTTGCAAAATCTCCTTGAGCGTTTTGAGTATTTTTCAAAACAAATTGAAATCTCAATTGTACTTTTTCCGCTTGAGTAAAATCTTTTATATTTTTTTGAATACCTTGAGAGAGAGCAAAATTTTTCAGATTTGTCTCAGTCATAACAATTCCAAGTCTTTTCAAAGATTCCGTCTCTCCAGTAAAAACGCCATTTAAAGCGGTTGTCACTTCCTCAATGTTCATATCTTTAAAAGAGGATAAATCTCCCGCCAAGCCAACTAAAGCCGTTGAGAGTTTAGCCGCTTCTAAAGTATTTAAACCCATAGAAGTTGACATATCTCCGAAAGTTGCTGCCATATCAAGAGCAGTTCCCTCAGCGATTCCAAATTGTTCCAAAGTAGTTTTTCCAAAGGCTCTAACTAATGAAGAGGAATTTTTAAAAGCAACGTCAACTTTATTCAAAGTCTCTGTAAAAGAGGAAGCCATTTTGATAGCAGCTCCCCCCGCAACTGCAAGAGGAAGAGTGATTCTAGTTGATAAAGTTGTTCCGATTGCCTTAGCTCTGTCTCCAAATTTCTTGAGACTTGATGTCGCTGTACTAAGTGAATTTTTTAGCTTGGAGCTGTCTCCAATTATGTTAACTCTTAAATTATTGCTCATACTTACAAAATTAATAAATTTTTAACGCCTAGTCTTTCTCAAGCTTTTTAACTTTTTCCCAAAATGATAAAAATTGCTCTTTTGTTGATTTTACTTCTGATCTGATCATTTCCTTCATTTTATCTTGAGGAAGTCTCATCATTTGTTCCGGTTTTTTCATGTGGATTTTTTTCTGACAATTTACATTATGAATTAATGTTGCAAGATATCGAGTTCTCTCCCATTCAAGATTTTGCTTTATATTGTAAGATTCGCCAAGAAGATAGTTTTCTTTCCAAGTGTTCTCCCAAAAAGATTTGGGATCGATTCCAACTTGTCCGATATAATAATCAGTAATGTCCTCCCAAGTTAATTTGGTTGACTTTTTTTTTGTGTTTGGTTTTTTGGATCTTCGTTTCTTTGAATTCCCATGTTGAGCTCGTTTCCTAATATTTTTGATTGCATCATTGCATTGACCACATCTTCAATCTTTTGAGCATCAAAATCATCTAGCCATGATCCAACTGTATAAATATTATAATCGATTTCATTTCCTTGCTCTCTGTCAAAAGTCATTAATCCGCAATACACAAGAGCTCTAATAGAAGAAATTGAGATCCCTTTTTGAAAAATTGATCCCAAATCCTCCAAACTGATTCCAAGATTATCAGTGAACTCTGCCCAAAAATTCATATTAAATCGCAGTGTCCTCTGTTTACCGCCAATTTTTGCGGTATAATAACCCCGTTTTTTGTTCATTTATACTCTTATGAGTTAGTTGCAAAAGTTAATGATCCAGTTCCAACAATAGTTCCTGAATAGCTTGTCGGAGATTCCATTTCTCCCGATATTTCAAGAGAAGAGATAAATCCTTCGCCGGAGATTAAAGTATCTCCGCTGACAGCTGTTCCGAAAGTAAAATCAATTTTTTGTCTGTTATCAATGTATGTTGATAGTTGAGTATGATTTTGCTTGTTGTTTGATCCATCAGTATAATCAACAAGTCCATCAAAAGAAATCTCAAAAGATCTTTGACCTGAAATCACTTCCTGATATCCGGCTGAATCTTTTGTTGTAGATTCCGGAAGATCATGATTGATTGTCATTGAACAGCTTGTCGAGTGTCCTAAAGGCTCAAGAGTTCCTCCATCATTTATAACTTTTAGAACTAAATCAGTTCCATTAAATACAGTAGAAGCCATTTATTTTTTTTTAAGTTTACACAAATATACAAAGATTATTCCAATAAAATCCAGTCCTTCTCTTCCTCAACCCATATATAATCTTCCTCCTCACTTGGTTTATCTTTTGGCGGTTTCCATTCCCAAGATGACTTATCAAAAACCCAACTGTCATATGGACTAGGAGAAATGAATCCATCATTTTCTGAATCATAAGTGTATCCAATACCTGCAAAAGCTTTTCGAAAATTAGCGTTGTAAGAAGTCTGAATCCATCGAGGATAAAAACCATAAATTGAATTCAAAAAATTAATTCCGTTTTCCTCTTTTTCTTTTCCATCAAGTCCGATCATCATATCGTTACTTACGACAATGACATCAATGACTTTATTATTCTCGTCTAATTTTGCAAAATGTGCCATATCTAATTAATTAAGTTGTAAATGTTCCCGAAGCTTTAAATATTATAACAGTATTATCTCCCTCAACTACTTCCGAGGGAGATCCCGATGTTGTACCAGAGTAGTCTGAAGTTTTAGTCCTTAAAATTACGACTCCGGATGCTGAATTACCATTGCTCCCGCTTCCACTTCCTCCGCCGGCTCCTCCGCCAGTATTTGCGGCAGCTGCAGTTGGCGTATATTGCCCGCCGTCAGCTCCTCCTCCTAATCCTCCGGCTCCTAAAGCTGCAGTATTTGTCAAACCTGCATAAGCAGCTGCTCCACCGCCACCCCCTGCAAAATAAAGATTTCCAGAATCTACTTCTCCAACGGATTCCGATGTTGCATTTGAAGTTGATAAAATTGTTGTTGTTGCGCCAATTCCTCCGGCTCCTGATGTTGTGGATGTGCCTTGTTGACCGGCTGCGCCTGCTCCTCCGCCGCCGCCATTACTTTTCTTAAAATAACTATTATGAACCGCAGATGAAGCATCTCCGCCATCATTTCCCTCTGCGGGAGTGAATCCTCCTGCATTTCCTGAAGCTCCTCCATTAGAAATATAATTATCTCCTCCTCCGCCGGATCCTCCAGATGCAGCTGATCCGTTTCCGTCTGCGGATCCTCTACCCCCGCCGGATGCGGTTGTTGTTGTGACTCCTGTTCCTGAAATTGATGAATCTCCCCCGTTTGAGGCTCTTGCTCCCCCTGCTCCAACTGTAATCGTCAAAGCGTTTCCTTTTACAGCTCTGTCAATTACAAAAGTTCCGGCTCTTAATCCTCCGGCTCCGGCTCCTCCTCCAAGTCCATAACCTCCATTACCTCCGCCGCCTGCGACAATCAAATAGTCAACTTCAAAGGGAGGATCAGCCGTTGCGCTGTCTCCAGTGAATTCAATAGCCCATCCGATAGTATTAGCGACATAAATACACTGCGCATTCCCGAACTCCCCTGAGATGTCTCGGTTTGCGCTGCTTCCTTTAATATTATTGGATGCTGATAATGTAATCGGGTTTGAGTCAGCTGTTCCCGCTACGTCTATAATTTGAACTCTATCTCCCACACTAGGAGATGAGGGAAGCGTGACAGTAACGCCTGCGCTAGTTGTATCTATTAGAAAAATGCTTCCGGCTGTTGCTGTAAAATTTGATGTCTTAACGCTTGTGTCAACTGTTAGTCCTGCGGATCCTCCTGCCGCTGCAATCGTAAGCGTGTCCGTGCTCGCATCTGTTGTTAAAGTAATATTACTACCCGCCGAAATTGTTAAAGTGTCAGCACTTGAATCCGCTGCAATATTTGATTGTCCTGAGACTGCGACAGTTGAAAAAGTATTTGGAGCAGTATCTCCCGAGACATCAGCCTGAGGAACGAAATTAGTCCCGTCAAATTTTAAAACTTCTCCGCTAGAGGGAGCACTTGTTGTAATATCAACATCAGATAAATCTCCAATTGAAGCAGCTCCGATTCTTGCATCCGCTCTCGTATTTGTAAAATATTGATTTGTTGATCCCTCTGAAAGATCATCAGTCGTTGCTGCGGCAATCCTTGCATCAGCTCGGGCATTTGTAAAATATAAATTTGAAGAGCCTTCGGTTAGATCGTCAGTTGAAAAATTAGTTAAATTTCTAGTATCAAAATTGATAGAGTTCCCCATCAATGCATGATTTGTACATGCATAAAAAAGTACAGTCGGAGTTGAATCTGTTCCCACTATTTGAGTAAATGCGCCGGAGCTTCCTGCCGTTCCTGATGTTGAAACTCCGCTGCTATATAATGTTGTTTTTGCTGAATCTATATAAAACGCCAAAGGATGACCGGCGTTTGTGCTGTCAGATTGATCAAATTTGTAAGTATTTCCGACTGTGACAGTAATATAAGGAGCTTCAATTCCATCAATAACATATCCAAGCGATGATCCATTTCCGAACTCTCTATGAGCTGCGGTTTTTGTCGCAACTGTGACTGTAAAAGTTTGAGCTGATGTTGAATGAGCTTCCTTGACATTTTGTTTCGCTTTAGCAAGCTTGGCATCTGTGACAGCATCATCAGCAATCATTGAAGTTTCAACGGCGTTTGATTGTATTGTTGTCAATCCTGCCGATGTAATTCCAATATCTCCCGTGACGGGCTGATTGTCAAAATCTGTTCCATTAGCGATTAATATATGTCCCGCAGTTCCCGCAGTCATGTTATCATCAAACTGAGCCATTTTAATTGCCGTAACTGCATCAGTCTGAATTGATCCAGTATCGATAAGATTTGTCAAGTTTGTGCTAATTGTTGATCCTGAAATATTGATCCCTATTCCTGCGGTCAAAGTGTCTTGCTTTGCATCAATTTGAGTTTGAATTGCTGATGTAACCCCATCAACAAAATTCAATTCTGCCGTTGACAAAGTTGCGCCGTCTAAAATATTGAGCTCAGTTGGGGAAGATGTGACTCCTAAATTCGTCAATGCATTAGTTTTCTGAGTAGATGTGAGCCCTTGATTGTTGACATCAATTCGCAATCTATTCCCGAGAGCTGCATTGATAGTCGTTGAAAAATTAGCATCATCTCCCAAAGCTGCCGCAAGCTCGTTTAAAGTGTCTAAGGCTGTCGGAGCTGAATCAATTAAAGCAGTAATTTGAGCATCAACAAAATCTTTGACAGCTGCATTTGACGGGATTTGTGTATCTGAATCATTAGAACTTATTCCATCAGACTCGACTGTCAAAGTAATAACAGATCCATTTGCTAATAATAGTTGACTAGATGTTCCTCCTGTTTTTACTAAACTTGCTCCCGTAATTGTTCCGTCTGCAGTAAGATTTCCCGCCGTACTGACTGAAATATTTAGATCATTTCCCGCTCCGTCAGAAAGCTCTTTATTTGAGGAAGATACTTGAGAATTGTCTGACGTTTTTATTAGTCCGACATAAGTATCTTTTATTTTAGTATTAGTAAGAGTTGCCATTTATATTTTTTTACAAATTTAATAATTTAAATATCATTCCACTTATTTTCAACCTGATTCCAGTTTTTATCTACTATCTGCCATTGATCTCCCGTTCTATTAAAAATTTTTCTGATTTTAATAGTTGTTTTTAATGACTTTGCGAATCCATTTCCAATTCCAAGAGCCATTTTTATTTGTGTAAATAACAGATCAAAGATCCCGAAGTCAAGACAATAGTCGTAAAATCTCCATATAAAATATGTCCTTCTTTCAGATTTAAGCTTGTTGCTGATGAATCCCCTGCGGATATGTTGGAAGCAAAAGAAACAACTGAATCACTTAGGGCGTGCAAAGTGCAAAAGCTCTCTCCTGCGGTTGATGATGTTGTCCCTCCCTCTTCAAAAATACGAAATCCAAAATCTCCGAAACTTAATCGATGATAATGATTTGCGCTGTAAAGTTGTTTTGTTGCCATTTATAATTTTTTTGCCGGTTTATTTCTGCCATTTTTTTGAGCTCTAGTGCAATGAGAATATTTTCCCCGTCTGTTCAATGATTTTCCCATTATCTCGCTTTGTCTTTTAATTTTTCATAAGTCCTTAAACCTCCAAGCCCTAGCATTCCCATCAAAACAGTAAATAAAGGCTCAGTCTCCAAAACTGGAAAATCAACGTTTGGATATATTGTTTTAATGATTGGAAAAGCAACGAAATGATATGCAAATGCCAATGAGCACGACCAACCAACACTAGGTCTCCAACCGCTGACAAAAAAATTTCTGTTTTGCGCTTCAAGTTTATTAATCTCCGCTTGCAGTTCAATTAATTTTTGTGGATCCATTTCTTTCCCTTTTATGGCTTCTCTAATTTCTAAAGCCAAACCTCCAAGAGCTGATCCTCCTGAGTTGTTTTTTCCTAAAAGAGACATCAAAATTTTAAGCATCCTCAAATAATATTTTTATAAAAATTAATTAATAAATATTCAATAATTCTAAAAGCAATATATCCGCAAATCAAATCTTCCATTGTCTAATATTTCCATAAAACATTTTTTGGTTTGTCCGGATCATTGTCAGCATGAATGAATCCATTTGCGACTCCTGCTCTATTAAAACCCGCTTTAAGTAAAGCATTTAAAATGATAAATCTTTCAGATCCATTTTTGACAGCAATATCGACAGCATATCCATACATATGAGAGCTCCCTTTTGCTGAAGCTGTCTTTTTTACTCCGCCGACTTTTGTATTATGTTCCTCAGATCTAAATCCTGAAGTTATATAAAATGGAATTTTTGCAATTTCTCTTGCTTTTTCTAAAAGCTCAAGAGTTGATTTTTGCATATTGATTCCGGATCCTTCAAGATCAGGGGAATCGAAATCATTTATTTTAAAATATTTTAAATCCATTTAAAAATATGATAAGTGATTTTCCAAATTAAAAAGAATAAAACTAAGCCCATAAATATGAGCTTTGCCTTGTCAAACATTTTTCCGCTATTCCAATTGATAATGATGTAATTTTCAATATATAATTTAATTTTTTCAAATATTATTTTCATGATTTTGATTTTGGGGGATTATTTTTTATGTCATATTTTAATGATTCTGACAGTAATACTCTATCTAGAGTATTGTCATAATTTTCAAGGATTTGCTTTTGCAAGTCAATGATCATACCTTCAAGACGATCCTTTTCTCTGATAAGAAAATCGATTTGCATATCTTTTTTTTCAACTTGCTCTTTTAAAGCTCTCTCTTCATCTTTTTTTTGTCCTGTAATACTTTGAATGACCATAGCAATTGAAGCGGCTATCATACCGATTAAAGTGTTTATGATCTGCGCATTTTGCTCGGGGATTGTGTATTTTGCTAGATAGTACAAAATTAAAACCACTAAAAAAAAGACGATTAATGATCCGCTAAAATGTCTAATATCTCGAGCTGCTCCGTTTAATTTTGTCATTTTAGTTTTTTAGATATTTGGATTATTGTGTAAATTATTGTCAAACTTAATGCAATAGATTGTAGATAAGGATTAATCTTTGTAATTGACAAAGCTAAAGCTGTCGAATTAAAAATTAAAACTTTATAATTATCCATGACATTAGATTTTTTCTACCCTGTTAGTAATTTCAATTATAGCACGAAAATACGATTTATCTTCAAGATCATCTTCAAAGTATGATACTGATTTAATTTCAGTTGTATAAACGCTGAAATTATTTGAAGATAAGTCAATATAATTTGTTGATCTTTTTCTGATAATATTTAAAACTGAATCGACAATCCGATTCAAATCTATTTCTCCTCCATCATCTCCATCAAATCCGGTAACGACTTCAATTCTAGTTGTACATTCTAAATTGAATGAATCTTGATTTTGATCAACCTCAGAAAGTCCGACAGAATAAATCTTAATGAATGGCTCAGTTGCATCGCTTGGGACTTTATTGTAAGCAGGAACATTTGATCCATTTGATTCAATTGTATTGTTTAGAAGTAAAAAATATTTTTGTCTTATATGATGTAAAGCTTCATTCATTTGATATCATTTTTAATGATTTTGTCAAGTCTCGAAAGTAATTTTTTCAGCTCTTGATTTATAGAAATGAAAAAAAAAGGCTTTGGCTTTATATGAATTGGAAATTGTATTGTTCTCCATCCGATTCTTGATCCCATAAAAATTCTCTTTTTACCTTTAAATCCTCTTCCTTTGAATTGCCTTGCATAACTTGCGGGAATACCTAGATCAAGTAAATCCTTGAGATCAACTTCTCTCCCTGTTCCAAATTCTATATATGGAGCATATTTTTTGATATTTTCAATTACAGCTTTTTTATTTGATATCTCTGAGTTAACTCCTTGAGCAAGTCCCCCGAGTGAATTATTAAAAGGAATTGATTTGATTCTTTTTATCATTGTGCTCTCAGAGGATTTTGCCGTAATTCCAATTTGCTTTGAAAACTCCCTTCGATCTAAATTTTTTAATTTTTTAAATTTAAAATTTAGTCTTGCCAAATCCGCTTCATTAAGTTTTATTGCAAATCTAGCCATTTTTGATCGCTCTGATTGTTGTATATCTTTTATGTACTGAGTCGAACATCTGATCGATTCTATATTCATCAGAATCTCCGACAATACTGATCAAATCATTTTGCAAAATTGTCTCAGCTGTTTTTTTTCTGACAATGAGTTCAATATCTGTATAGATCTTGCGCCGGCTGTTTTCCAATTTTATATCTCCGGAGATGTCCATTTTTTTCGCCCATATTGTTTTGAAAATGGATTTTGTCGATGTAAATCCTCCATATCCATCAGCTATTTTTGTGAGCCTTTTTACTTGAATTCTAGTGTCTAATTTTCCCGCCTGCATTTATATAAAAATTGTTTTTTCGCCTGATAAAATTGATTTAACATTATTGGGAACAATATTTAAATTTGCTCCAGTAATAAAATCAGATCTATTATCGTAGTAAGTTGAGACAAGCTGTTTGATTGCATGTTCAAAAATACTTCCGGTTAGTCCGCTAGTTATATATGTGATTTTTACTTCGCTTGCCGGTAAGCTGTCAAGCTGAATGATTTCATTGTCAATTCCTTTTACTGTATGAGAAGCCGTGCTCCCGTCAACTGTTATTGATGAAATAGAAGAAACTGGCGCAAATGGAAGATTGACTCTATCATTTAAAAATGGAATGTATAAAGTCCTATTTTTTGAGACAATATCTTTATTCAAAAAATTCTCAATCGAGATTCTTGCCGATGTAATCATTTGAGCAATGATTGTATCATCGTCAGAGCTGTCAACCCTGATGAACTCTTTTGCTTCAGATGTTGGAACAATCTCAGATCCGACAGTTGAATTAACTTTCAATTGTCGATGAAATTTTTGAGGAGGATTTGAAAAATAGCTTAGTCTTGTGTTACTCATTTTTTAACTTTTTTTGTTGTTCTTTTCTTGACTGTTTTATCTTCTTTAGTAGTTTTTGGAGCTTTTTCCTCCTTTTGTTCGATAGCTATTTTATTAGCTAGATAATGATTGAGCTCTGATCCTTTCAGTTCAATGATGTCCCCTTCATTTCTCCAAGTGTTTCCCGATAATACTGTTTTTAAAATTTTTACTTTCATGATTTGAGTTTTTACAAAGGTAAAAAAAAAGCCACTATGATAGCGGCTCAAACTCAAATTGAGTTTTATGGAAAATTATCAAAATTAAAATTATTAAAAAATTTCTTGTATTTACCTTTTAATGAAATACGAACTCCGGTCATCTTACCAGTATTAGGAAAAATAAAAAAGCCATCAAAAAAATAACTAAAAACAGCAAAATAATCAACGCTGTCAATATCATAATATTTTTTATCATGTACGCCGTCAAATTTCCGTCTTTGTATTGGAACTTGAATCGTATTATAGGAATCTTTTGAGGGAGTTTTTTTTGTTGATTTTACTTGTATTTTTAGAAGTCTTGATCCCGTGTCAATAATCATATCAAAAATTGATGTGTGTAGCAATGGCATGCATACTCCAAATCCTCTCCTTAGACATTCTACCGCAAATTTATACTCGGTAAAACATCCCCTCATATTCACATCCATTCAACTAAATTAAAAAAAAAGCTCCGAATGATCGGAGCTCTTAGAATAAAAACAAATTAAATAAACAATAAACTATGATAAAAAAGAAAAATAATTTTCTAAGTTAATAAAATTTATTTTAATAAAAAATTGTCATACTCGAGTGAAAGATATAAAATCGCATACATAAAAAAGATTGAGCAGATCCCGCATAAAAAACCATAAATCATTAATCTTATTAAGAATCTTGCATTGTCTTTTTTTGATATCGGTTTTATAATAATAAAATTATCGTTTTCGAATTGTTTGATTTCATTTCTCATATATTAGTTTTTAATTAAACATAAAGGAGCCCGAAAGCTCCTTTTTTTTATTTGATTTTATCTGATAAATATATATAATATTACTAAATATTAGACTTCATCTTTATCAGAAACCTCAAAATCCTGACTCTCAGTCCAATAAAATGACCTTCCGTCATATCTTGTCTGAAATCTAAGATTTACAATTTTGATAATTTTGATTCCTTTGCGCCTTCCAAAAGCTGAAAATCTGATGTCTCTAGCTTTTTCAAGAGATGACATTATTGAAATATCCTGACGATTTGATTTGTTAAATGTTCCATCATCTCTCAATGTTCTTCCGGTTTTATCAATTAAATAAAAGCCGAAAATTTCTTGACTTGTTAATTCTTTGGTTTTTTGTATGTATTCTGAAAATTTCATTTTTAAAAATTTATGTTAAACAATAAGAGGGCTGAAAAGCCCTCCGTTTTATTGGTTGTTTTTATTTTTGTAATTCGATAAATATTCTTTCCCTTTTATTTATTAGTTTGTTCAATTCTAATATTCTAAAATCTGGAAAAACTTTTTTTGAGTTTTTAATCTCATTACTTAATTTTTCAATTTGTTCGTTTATTTTTTCAATTTTTGTAAAGTCAATCATTTTTATTTAGTTTTAGTTTTTATCGTTTTACTTTGTAAATATATAAAAAAATTTTATATAAATAAAAAAAACTTAAAAAAAATTAAAATTATTTTATACATAAAGTAAAAAAAAGAGGATCAAATGATCCCCTTTTCTAAAGATAAAGATTATCCTTATGGAGTCTCTAGAGCTGTTTTTGCTGTCGAGAAAGTCCCGTTAATCATAGCGTTTGGCTGATAATTTGTAAGACATACCCTCTCTTGAGCTCTGACAGTGACTAGGTTTTTCTCAAAATTCTGAGCGTTATCTCTAGAGAATTCTAATCCTAATCCGTCTCTAATCCAAAGTTGAGTTGCAACTGAAAGTTGACCAACTAAAAATTTCCCTGCAGGGACTGCAGTGTTTATAGTAATTGGAACTCCCATCAGCGCAGGCTGAATCCCTTGAATAACTTGATTTTTAAGATATTCATTTGCAGTTGATTTCAATAATACTATTTTATGGAAATCTGTCGGATTTAATAAAATTGTGTCCGCTGTATAATTAAGCAAAGACAATTGATTTAATGCTGCAATTAAGACATCATACTCATTTGCAGATTCAACGCTTTGATAAAATTGACCTCCCGAGCTTGTAGTGAACGCCAAAGAATCTGTCAATAAACCTGATAGATTCGGGCTTGATCCATCTCCGCTCATGATTTCATTATCCTCAATTGATAAAACTTTTGAGGGAACTCTTGCGCTTAGATAAGAAGCTAGCTGAGGAGTATCTTGAAGCATTTCATCAGTAAGATTCATAAACGTTCCAATCTTCTCAACATTTACAGAAGTTGCTGTAAAGTCAAAATCAGATTGTCCAAGAGCTGATCCTTGAGCAGTTGCTGCTCCGTTGTCTGTGTATGCGCTCTCTTTTACAAATCTGATTGTTTGTGCATCAGTTGATCCATTAGGAATCAATGATCTGATGTGTACAGCTCTCGCAGGATCGAATTTTATTTCGGGGATCACTGTCTCCGCTGCCACTACGCCTGTGAAAGTGTTAGACATAGTCATATCACTTGATTTGACTTCAAATCTTGCAGCGTTAGCTGTTCCATTTTTTATTCCTTCAAGTGCTCCGCTTTTTATTTCTGCTTCTAAAGCTGTTCTGAAATTTTTTGGCGTAATGCCTGCAAGAGTCTTTTTTGACTCCATTTCAATTGAATCCATTCTCTTTTGAGCAGATTCAAATTTTTCATTATACTGGTTTGTAAGATTGTCGATCTCTGATTTCAAACTTGAATCGATTTCATTTTTAGCGTTGTCGATTTGTGACTTTGCAGCCTTTTCAAGTCTTGCATCAATTACCTCTCCAAGCTCATCCAGTTGTTTTTTAGTAATTTCTGACATGATTAAAAATTATTTATTAAGATTATTTATAAGATAGTTATAGACATCAAAACTCTCTTCCTTAATCTCAATTGGCTCTGTGACTTCTAAAGCCGGCAAAGTAATCGCTTCGAATAATGATTTGAGTTTATATATTTCAGACTCAATGGCAAAACCTAAATCGTCTGAGATATTTCCTTTTCTAACTAGCTTAGCAAGTCGATCATATCTTTTGAATATTTTTTCAGGATCATAATTTCCTTTTATATCCAAAATCTTAGCTTCATCATTTGCTGCTAGTGTAACCGCCGAAACCTCAAAGAGTCTTACTTCAAATATTTCCCTTTGTCCATCCGGATTCATTTCTTTTCTGATTGGCATTATTCCGACAGAGTTTTCTGTAATAATACCCGATTTTATAAGTTCAATGACATCTTTTCCAAGTGTCGTTTTTGCAATTTGAGCTTCAAACATTAATCCCTTTTCATCCTCTTCCATCATCAGCATCTTTCCGATAGGCTTGTCCATATCATGCTGATATAAATATTTTACTCGCTTCCCGCTTTCCTCAAGTGTTTTTTTGTAAGCTCCTTTTCTTATTATGTCGTTATCGGAATCAATATTGTTGAAGATACTAGCGTATCCCTTAACAATTCCGGATTTATCATCCGCATCAATTAGCTCTCCGATTGGAGCTTGTTTAAATATTAGATTTTTCATAATACAAATATATTAATAAAAATTATTTTTACTCAGGAAGATCTGTCGGCGTTCCCTCTTCAAAGATCAAGTCATTTTTTTGACCTTTCAATTTTTTGTCGTGTTTGTTTTCGAGAAGTACCTGATCAGGGATCTCATCGAAAGCATTGCATCCTGTATCGAATGCTTTCCAATGTTTACATTTAAAACATATTAGATTGATTGTTGATGTCATTTTTTAAAATATTTAATTATTAATTCGCCAATTAGTTTCGCATATTTTGACGGATTTGAGTTTAATTCAAATTCTGTAAAAGCTTCGGCATGGAACTCATCCATATTTGTTGAAGCATAATTGCCGAGATATATCTCATTAAATTTTGCAGGATCAGGAGTTTGCGATCTCCATGAATATTGTCTGAGCTCTTTGTCATATTGCCTTTTTATTTTTCTGACTTCCTTCCAGTAGTTTTTTTCTATTTCTGCCGCAAAAGAATTCGGAGCAACATTTTTTGATATTATGTGAGCAAATTCATGAGTCACTGTAGCAATATCATTTTTATTTAAATCGACTTGACTTTTTCCGAAATAATTATATTCTCCATTAAATTTTTTTCTTAGCTGACGATCAATTTTTCCGGTTGTATGTCCGAAGTCAATTTCTGTCAATCTTTTATGTCCTCGCCCTCTAAATCTCCAAACTGATCCGTATGTTGTAGAGCTGCCCATGAATTTTAATTGTACATTTTTAGTTGAATTTTTTTCTCCTGATAAATCATATTTTTTTGAAAGCCTTGATATTTCTTTGTTATATTTTTGAAACTTTTCAGCTGTCATCTTGGGAGATATTTGGATTCCGTCTTTAATATCTAATCCTGCATTTTTAAGAATCGACTGAGCTTTTTTGCCTGCTTCCTCAATAGTCGAAGCCATTAGCGTTCCCTCAAGTACATCATCGACAACCGGATCAATGGCATCTATTGGAGGAGTCTGAGTGATTCTTTGTGTTCCAAAAAGATCCGTAGTTGTTCCCCTTGCAAGAGTTCCTCCAAATCCTTCAAGTTCAACGCCTTCTCTGATGTCCGCATCTTCTTTCGGATATACAGCAACGGCGCATCGACAATTGATCACATTTGCAGCGGATCCCCTAGGATCTGCCGGCTGAGACATCAAATCAAATCCTGTTCCTCCTATTTTTGGAACTTTAAAATCCTCGTCAAAGTTTATAACAACGCCATCCATATTCACATGATCGGCTTTGTCTCCTCTTAAAAAAGATCTAGTCCGTGCATCGTTTGTCGCTGACCATTCTTTGACAAGTGAGTTTTTATCAAACATCGTTGTAGCTGACTGCATGATTGCATAATTTGCTGCCGCTGTCGTTTCTGTCCTGACTATTCTCTCAGCTTGATAGCTTGATATTTGATTAAATTTTCTTTTTAGAATTCTTGATTGAGCGATTTTCCCCTCCCTTTGAAATTCATCTTCATCAAAGATCCCTTTCATGACTGTTCGAATTTGCTTGAGAGCTGTATCTCTAACGATTACAATCTTTTTGCCTGCCTGCTTTGCGCCATATGCTGCAAAAGATTCTCTGTAAACATCAGTGTTACTTTTTTTTAAAAATTTTTCGAAGTTTTTTTCATACCAAAGAGCGAAATCCGTTCCGATGTCTGAATATAGATTTACATATAAATCTTTTATTTCATTTAGCTTGAAATAAGGATTTGAATTTGGAATTGAATTTTGCTGAACAGCGAGATCAATAATTGTCTCGTATTCTTTTTTTAAATATCTTTTAAATTTTTGTGATTCTTTTCTCTCATTTCTGTCAAGTCTTTTTGCAAACTCATCTCTCCAATTTTCATTAAAAGCCATTTCATTCTTTGTTTGCTGATCGATTTCTCTCAACATAAGCGAGAAGAGCCTTTCCTCCCCAAGCATTGTACATCACATATCCCTTATCATTCCAAGGCTCCCCCCTGAACTCTTCTGCAATCTTTGCATTTTGTTCGTGTCTTTTTAAAAAACTATAAATGGAATTTACATCAGATTGAGTCAATGGAGCTCTATCAGACAATTGCTTTGCTCTTCGCCAACCAACGGGAGTTCCCATTTTTTCACGAAGATTATATTTTTCATCCCATTCTAAAACCCTCTTTGCGTTATTTGTTGCGGTTTGTGGATAATCATCATAAAGCTCTTGCTTGTTTTTTTTTGATGATAATGGATGACCTTCGGGCAGTAAGTCAGTATCATAAGGCTTATTCCTGAATTTTCCAGTCCTTAGAGCATAAATAAGCCCGTTAACTCTTCCGAGTGCCCACTGCTGCTCATTATTAACGTTTGGTCTAACTGAACTAGGATTTGTCCTGTATGCTCCGACTCCTCTGATAAAGCTGTTCGCTAGCATTGAATAAGTTGCCCTCTTTGAGGGATCGTCTCCGTATTCCTCATTATGATCTTTGACTTTGTTTCTCAAAGTGACTTTCATTCTGTCAGAGATCTTTGGAGCTTTTCTGATTATTTCCATTTCTGCGGAGTCCTCATTGTCATCATCATCCTCATCATCATCATATCCGTAAGAATCTTCGTCATAATGATAAGCATCTGTATCAACTTCATTTTGAGCTTGCTCTTCATAAAAATCCTGCAGTCTGTTTTCTTTTGCCGCTTCATATTCCTCATGCGATTCAAATGGCATGTAAACAATATTCCCGTCAAACATATGCTCGTGATATGTTCCATTTTCTGCTCCCATTTCGACAGATCTTTCCCTTGCTTCTCTGATTGTAGTGTAAACGTCTTGCATTCCCAAGACAAGAGCTTTATCTTGTTTGTTTGCATTGTGTAAGCTTTTTTCAAGATCTTGATTGTCCTCTATTTCTAAGGGAAGCAAGTTTGCAGGGATGTAATAATTATTCAAAGCTTTATCTTCATCGTTGATTCCGTAGCTCATAGCCGCTCTCTTTTCGTTTGGAGTAAGCCACCATGATTTAGACATCTGATCGACAATTTTATCTGTCTCCTCTTGGAGTTCAGGGATTACTGTAAAGTCAAAGTCCAAATATAAATTTTCCCCAAATTTAGGGACAAGCCATCTATTTAACTCATCTCTAATCTTAATTAGTTCAGGGATTACAGCGTTTTGATACAGAGCTTTTTTTGCTTCCTTCATATTATTGTAAGTGCTCGAATCTGTATTGTTTAGAAGTTGTACGGGAACATTAAAGACATTGCATAAATCTTTTATTGATGCATTATATTGCTCTATTAAAGATAAATCTGAAGCATTGAGCCCAAAATTTACCCAACTTAATTTTTTTGGCGTAATAATTAAATCGCCTGCATTGTTTGATCCTTGATATGTTGATCTGAATTTATCTTTTAGAGTTCTCGCTTGATTTTCAGTAATATCGCCCTCATCAGCAATTAGCATCCCTCTAGCTGTTTGATTCTGTAAATATTTTACGCCAGTTGTCAAAGCTTCATTATTTGCATCCATAGACCTCAAACCGGCTTTCAATGGGCTCATCCCGTAAAGATGAGATCCAGTTCCGTCATAATAAGGATTGTAATTTTTTATATGACATATTAAATCAGCATCGACTTTATGAGTTCCATTGTATTCTATTGTATAGCTTTTGACTGGCTCCATTAATCCCCCTGCATGAATCTCCATAACTTGAGACGGCAAGACATAAAGCTCTCCAAATTTTCCAACGTTTGATCCAGTGTCGGGAGCTATTCCATAGATATAGCGATTCCCTGTCAATGCTCCAAATGCGACAATCTCTTGAATAAAACTAGAATATGATTGCGCAGGATTAGGGCGCATCAAAATATCATGAATCTCCGTGTTATCAACTTCAACAAATGCTTTTTTCAATAATATTTTTGAATTGAAAATGCTTGATCCGTCAACTGATCCGGATGTCATAGATTTATATCTTTTTAAATCATTGTCGTTTTTTACTTCGTAGATTTGGAATGGAACAGTTGAAGCCGACTTTGATAATAGATTTACTATGCTGTAAATAGTTGAATTAAATCTGTAGCCTTTATTGATGTAAGTCTCATCGTTATCAATAGAACTGATTAAAGTGTTTCCGAGATGATTGTAAACAAGTTTATTAAATGCCTGATTTGTTGCCTGAGAGCTTTTTCTGATTGCTCTTGTGATCCTGTCTAATAATGAAGCCATTGATTTTTTTTACAAAAATATGAATTAAATTACAAAGAAATCATTTCTTTTCGACCATACAGTAAAGCAGACGTATCTCAATGCATCGTGTAAATGATTATTTTTATCGATTGGCTTGTTGATAATAGTTCCATCCTTCATAACATCCCACCAATAAGACTCATACTCATTAATAAAATTAACAGATTCCTTTGATACAAAAATATTAAATTCTTTTAAAAAACTAATTCCCGCATTTACAGATCCCTGACCTTTTATTGACGGCTTAAAAATGTTTTTTCCTGATGACAGTCGGCGCAGTTCCTCTCCTGATTTTGGCTCAGCGGAGTCATAAATGCAAAGCGTATCAATATATCCACTTTTTTCTATAAAGTCATTAATGTCATAATTTGTCATCCCTGTCCGATAGCAAACCTCATGAACATAAATGTCATCATTGTGCTTCCTTACTTCGCAAATCGCTGTCGGATCAGAGCTGTATCCCCAATCGATGCCAAGATATTTCTCATCCGTGTCAGGAAAATCATCTTTTGAAATGAATTCCCAATTATTAAATATTTGTCTTTTTGATAGCTTTGACCATTGTCCAAGTCCAAAGACTTTCCAAAAATCAGGATCCCTATCCTTCATCCTTAATATCTGAGCTTTGATCTCATCAGTTAAAAATTTATTATCCTCAAATGTTGTAATCCATTCGTCAGTATCATTAGGATCGAGCTCTGTTTGAAGCCAGTGTACGGGATCACTTGGATTGAATGTGAATATTATGAACTTCTCTGTCCTCATGTTTATCTGTCTGAAATCCTCCAAGCTCAGCTCATTAGCTTCCTCAAGCAATGCAATTGATCTTTTTCTCCCTCGTATCTTTTGACTTTCATCCAAGGAAATAAATGACAAAGTATGCCCGTTATATGTAAATGTATTCTCTGACTTATTGTGATTCCCTATCCAATAAATGTTAGTCTCTTGCAGTATTTGAATCATGTCTCTCATAATCGATCCCCTGAGAGACGGAAGTGTTTTTCTTATGATATCAATTAGCAAAGGCTCTTTTTCACTTTGCATAAGATAAGCGATGAATTGACAGCAAGCCCAAGATTTACCACTGCGGGAGCCGCCCCTATGAACACGGAATCTCTTATCAGAATATAATAAATCATAAAATTGACGATTTAAAAATTGTTCTACTTTTTGAGATCTGCCGCCGGCTTCCATTCAATTAATGTTGATTCTATTCCGCCCTTGTGTTTGATCTCTGTTCTCGTTCCTGATAATCTGTGAGCTTCCTCTTCATTAGCTAGAAGCTTCATTGCTGCGATTTGAGTTGCGGGATTTGTATTTTTTACAGACAGCCATCTGTCCAGTTGTGCGATGTATGCTTTTCGCCTATTATCAAAAATTGTCTTTTTTATAGAGTCCGATTCGTTCAGTTTTAGATCATAAAAAGTTGTCTTTGAACATGGCAAAAATGCAATCACATCTTCAAAAGTTTTAAGCTTTTTAGATTTTATTACTTTGATTGCTTGTTGTTCTAATTCTTTTATTTTATACGCCATTGACTCTCCAATTAAATGAAATAGCTAAAATCAAGAGATAAAATTCAACGCTTCTTAGATGTGGATCTTGCTGATAGTTATCAAGATATTCAATTCCAATCACTAAGCCGATTAAAGGATAAATCTTAATTTCATTCATTCCGAAATTTTTTCCAAAGATAAATATAATATTCTTTGATAACTGTTTGATATTCGCTTTTGGAGTATTCTTTTCCGGAAGTCTTAGCAACGCCATCGATTGCGCTAACTAAAATAAATTTTTTTCCTCTAACTTTTGGATATACTCTAATTCTGTTTTTTTCGCAAAAGTTAAAAGCTTTGTAAAAATCTTCTAAAATGTCATTTTCGTTTATCATAATTTTATTTTTTAAATTCATTTAAATCATAAAGAGAGACTTCAAAATATTTTGCTCCCTTGTTTTGTTTCACTGGATAGTTTATTATTTGATCATGTGTCATCCAGCCATGTATTTCAACCCTATTAGGATCGACTCTTTCGTTATATCTACATCCGACATAAATATCTTTTTTCCTTTCGAATACGTTTCTGCATTTTGGCAAAATATATTGAAAATGCCATTTTGTTGCTGATTTAATCTCTACTTTTTTATTATTTATTATCATGTCATAATTATCAAATCTCCCTAGATCTTCAAGACAATTGGCTTTTTCTGTCACTTTGTAATTTTCTGAGAGCCATTTTGAGCAAAGTAATTCACAAACAACCCCTCTCCAAGCATGCACATCATTGTATCTAAAAGATCCATTCTTTGTTTTTTCAAACTTTTTAATTTGATTTTTTGCAAAATTAATATCTTCCGCCAATACTGTTAAAATTATCATTCTTTATCTTTTATTATTATTTTAGTTTCATTACTCATTGATTTATAATAACCTCCGCCAGTTTTAAAATTAGGCGCAATTTCAAAAATCCCTTGAGTTCCGTTCTCTTTTCTTTTTACTTTTTGGACAAATACTTTACATAAATCGGATCCATATCTTGTTTTTGATCCAATACATCTGTAAACAGTCAAACAATTAAAAGCTTTATTAAAAAAATCAGATGAGGAACTGATATCATAAGGCGTTGGAACTCTGTAATTTTGATTTATATATTCCATTTTACGAGGATGAGCAACAAGAAAAAGATGAGTGTTTGTTTGCTGAGTGAATTGAGTAATTTGAGAAAGCATCTTTGAAATGTAGCTTAAATCATATTGCTGATCATGATGAAGTAAATTCCAAGGATCAATCACACAAATATTAATTCCTTTTTGGAATAC
>VTLG01002490.1_pt1 | contig 28875 bp, 45 predicted proteins | sample 4694571 | NCBI WGS metagenome assembly VTLG01 (sample SAMN12604809, study PRJNA352737) | marine metagenome | biome: ENVO:00000447; feature: ENVO:00000209|ENVO:00000569|ENVO:01000036; material: ENVO:00002151; isolation source: viral sequences binned using virsorter ...
TTGACGGGGCTGCCTATTGGATGTCTGATAATGGTTTCTTTAGATTTACTGGTAAACTAGAATCTATGGACTGTTTGGTTGAAGACTATGTTTATGATAATTTAAATACAACATCTAATCAATTAATCTATTGTGGAATTAATAACTTATTTGGAGAAGTAATGTGGTTTTATCCAACTTCTAACTCTAATATAGTTGATAGAAATGTTTGTTATAGTTATTTAGACTCTACAGTTAATAGACCTATTTGGTATACGAACGCTAGTACTATATTTAAAAGAACTACGTGGCAAGATTCTGCTGTATTTGGTTTGCCTCATGCAACTGCATACGATGCAGATGACGATACCTCATTTGATGTAACAGGTAATACTGATGGAACTACTATTTATTATGAACATGAAACAGGAGTAAACTATATTAAAGGTGGGACTACTTATGCAGTTCCTTCTCATATATTATCTGGAGATTTTGATATTACTCAAGATCAAAGACAAGGAATTACGTTTAGAGGAGATGGAGAATATATGATGAGAGTAAGTAGATTTTTACCAGACTTTATATCACAAGCTGGAACTACCAGTGTAGAATTAGGATTAAGAAATTTTCCTAATGATACATTAGTTAGTTCTACTTTAGGACCTTTTTCTATTACTTCTTCTAGTCAATATAAATCTTGTAGGGCTAGAGGTAGATCGGTTGCAGTTAAGATATCTAACACAGCAGTAGATTCTAATTGGAAATTAGGAACTTTTAGGTTAGATGTACATGCAGGAGGAAGAAGATAATGCCTTTTAAATCTGAGAAACAAAGAAGATATTTATTTGCTAACGAACCAGAGATCGCGAGAGACTGGACTGAAACTTATGGAAGTAGAATTCAAAAAAGTAATGGTGGAATAATGATGGATGCCGTTATTGTAGATGATGACGGTAACACTTATGAGGAATCTCCTTTAAGTAATTTTAGAACTGAAGAAGAATTTAATGAACAGTTTAAAGACAATATACAAGACCCTGATGATATGGAAGGATATGCTCTAGGAGATCCTGACACATATAGACAAGGTATTCTGACGCAACTTAAAAATTATGCAAATCAATATGGAATTAACCCTATTAAAACAGGAATTACCAGTGCGGTTGGGGCAGCGGCAGGCATTCCAGGATTAGGTTTTTTAGTGAATGCATTTAGGAGCCCAGAGTATCCTTCAAGTGCCATGAGTAGAAGTTTTGCATATGGTGCACCAAATATGGGACAGGATTATGGATACTATGGAGATTTAAGACATGGTAATACAACAACTCAAGATCAATTTGGTATTCATACAACTGGTCCCGGCTATTCAGGTTATTATGATCAATATGCAAGAGATTATGAAGCTGGTAAAATTCATAAAGGTAAATTTCAAAAAGATAAATATCAACAGGCCTTAGCAGTAAGACAAGCCAACCTAGATAGGATAGCAGATCAATTTGGTTCTACTAATGAAACATTTGATTGGTCTGGACATGAACAAGATACAGGGGGAGATGTTCCTGATACAGGTAGAAGTCAAAGCGGTAGACCTGGTGGAAGCGCTGGTTTTGGTCAAAGTTTTCATGGTGCAAAAGGAGGCATAGCAGATCTATGGCGAAGATAGTACAAACATTAACTAGAGCTAGTAGTGATTATAGAGAAGACGTTGCACAATCACTTGTAAGAGATTTAGACGCTGTTCTTGAAAAATTAAACACTACATTTCAAGAAGAATTAAAACAGGAGATAGAAGCTAAAGCCTTCTTTATGGAATAATGGCTGTTGTTAATCAATATAAATTTGTAGGAATAGACGATGATACTAGCAATGGAGAACTAAATCCTTTTGGTTCTGGTAATCCTTTAGCTACTGAAACATATGTTATTAAATCTATTTTAGTAACGTCAGCTGGCACACCCAGTCCTATTGTTACAAATAACTCTATTACAACTATTAAATCAGCAGCTTTGACTGCTAACGTAACTAAAGAATTATTAACCCAACCGTTAATAGTAGAGGGTGGAAAAACCCTAACAATTAAAGCTGGCAGCACAGACTCATTTGACGTGGCTGTTAGCTATCTAAACATCAAGAAAGAGGTAACATCATAATGCAAGTAATAAAACCAACAAAAATAACCACAATTATAAAAAATAAGAAAACAGGAGAAGAATATAAGACTGAAGAAGAGTGGCAAGCGAAGAATATCCCTGAAGAAGACATTCAAAGAGATATTCATGTAATGATGCCAAGTCTTGATTTGTGGGGAAAAACACAGTAATATAATAAACCCGAGTAAAATAAGACAAAATTATGGCAATAACAGATATACAAATTTCAGAAGAATTAGAAACAGGAGCACCTTCAATTAAGTATAGAGGTAATGAAGGACCAAAAGCACCTATGCAAATAGCTGAGGCAGATCCATTACTTGTAGAAGAATATCAAAAATATGTATTTGACATGGAAGAACAAGGACTTACACCAATGTCTTTTGAAGAGTTTAGAAGACAAACCATGGCAGGTTATGCCTATGGTGGTATAGCAGGCATTGATGGAAGAAGACGTTATGGTCTTGGAAGTTCACTTAAAAAAAGAATTAGAAAATTAATACCAAATGAAGCAGCAAGAGTTGCAGAAGTTGCAGCTCCTTTTGTTGCACCTTTCAATCCATTACTTGCAGGAGCTATGTCAGGCCTAGGTGGATTTGATAGACACGGAAGTATAAGCAAAGGTTTAAAATCTGGATTGATGACTTATGGTGGTGGTCAATTAGCTAGAGGTATTGGTGGCGGAATGGAAAATTTACAAACAGGTATTAATCCTTTTAAAAGCGCTAACTTACCCGGAGCAGGTGATGGTACATTTAGTAGATTTTTTAGTAACCCAATGCAAGAGTCAGGTGGTTTAGGAAAAATTTTTAGTGGAGATAAACCAGTTACCGAATTAGACGAAGTAAGATTGGATAAAAAATTTGATATACCAAGTGGTGCTGAAAGAACTTTATCTGATCCTCGAGAAAAAATGGATTTTATTAGTAAAACTAAAGGAAAAAATTTAAATTTTTTAGATAAAGCTTTATCAAAAATGGGAATGAACACAGCTGCAATGGCTGGTATTGTAGGTGCATCAGCACTAGTGGGATTATACACAGCTAAAAATCCAGCTGATGATTCAATAGAACAAATGCGAGGAAGTGGAATGGATATTGAAAGTATTAGAGCTGAAGTTACTGAAGCTATGAAAGATCCAACTGGTAAATTATTAGAAGAAATTAGAATTAAATATCCTTTCTTAGGAGCACAGGAAACTAAAAATGTAGGTATCATGGCTCAAGGTGGAAGAGCAGGATACTACGCAGGTGGTCAATCTATTCCATCAGAATATACAATTGAAGATGCTAGAAAAACTGCTATGCAAGATAGATTAGGTGGTATAACAGAAGTAATGAAACAAGCAGATTTATATCGTCAAGGAGACGTTGGTCAAATGTACATGGCTGAGGGTGGATCTACTCAAGAAGCAGGGATCATGGACCTTGGTGGTATGGAAAAAGATTACAGAGAAACTGGTGGCTTTGTTGATTTAGGAGCTGAAGAAAAAGCTGATGATGTACCAGCAAGATTAAGTGTAAATGAATTCGTAATGACAGCTGATGCTGTTAGAGGTGCAGGAGATGGAGACATAGATTTAGGTGCAGAACGTATGGAAGATCTTATGGAAAAATTAGAGGCTAAAAATAAAAGACAACAAGGAGCTTCAGATATGTTTGAAGTTTCGGAAAGGCTAAGCGCGGTAGTATAATGGCTGTACAACAATCACAAATGTTACCACCACAATATGTGGAAGATTTACAAAAGGATTATGGAAAACAATTAACGGCAATGACAACAGCGCCGTTAGATACAACTAAATTTGCACCACAAGTTGCAGGACAAGATCCTTTACAAACACAAGCTTACAATTTAGCAGGTGCTGGTATTGGAGCTTATCAACCTTACATTACACAAGCTTCAGCTTACACAGGACCAACAGGTTACCAATCTTTTATGTCGCCGTATCAACAAGATGTGATTGATGCAACAATGACAGAGTATGACAAGCAGGCCGCTAAAGGAATGCAAGGCATAGCTGATCTTGCAACAAGAACAGGAAATTTAGGTGGTGGAAGAGAAGGTGTTATGAGATCAGAGTATCAAACACAATCAGATTTAAACAGAGCTTTATTACAATCAGGTTTATTACAACAAGGTTTTGGTCAAGCTCAAAAAGCAGCACAGCAAGCATATATGAATCAAATGCAATTAGCTGGAGCTGTTCCACAATTACAAGCAGCCGACGTAACAGGATTGGGTCAAATGGGCGCGACTCAACAAGCACAAGCGCAGGCTCAATTAGATGCTACTAGAGAAGCAAACAGACTTGCAGCATATGAACCTTATGAAAGACTAGGTTATCTTGGTCAAGGTATTGCAAGCATTGCATCTGGTGCACCAGGACAATATCAATCAACAGTAACACCTAACCCGACACCGTTGCAAACTGCGTTAGGTACTGGATCTGTATTGTCAGGAATATATGGAAACATAATGGGACCATATAGAACACCGAGTTAATTATGAACAGAAGAGTAATGCATAGACCTATGTTTAGAAAAGGTGGTAGTGCCAGTGAAGGTATTACTTCTGGATTAAGACAAGGTTATAAAACAGGTGACAGAGTAAAAGAAGTTCTTGCAGAAATGCAAGAAGTATTACCTCAAAGAAATAGAAGACGAAACTTAAATGATTTTTTAATTAATTTTGGTTTAGATCTAGCGTCTAGATCTCCACAAGGAAATATATTTCAAACAGCTGCAGCTTCAGCTAAAGAACCTTTTGCACAGTTTCAACAAACAGCTGCAGGAGACAGAGCTTTTGATGACAAATTAGCTCTTGGTGCTTACGATATTGTAAAAGGTGAACAACAAGCAGAAAAAGATTTTCAAGAAAAAAAAGATTTAATTGCATACGAAGCAGAAGTTAATCCTAAATTAAAGAAAGTATTTAGAGAAGAGATACCTGAAGTTAGAATAAATAACTATGCAGACACTTTAGAAGAAAGTGAATTTGATATTATATCAAATAATGCAATGGAAATTGCACAAGACGTTGTTACATTTAATGTGTTTAAAGAAAAAAATCCTGAACATCCAGTAAATAAAAAGAACTTTAGAGGTATCCTTCAGTTTGAATACGATGCAAAAGGTAAAGCAACCCCTAACTATTCAAGTTATATAGTAGGCCAAGTATTTTATAATCCTGAAGACGGTTTATTTTATGAAAAAATAGCAGATGAAGGAGCAATAACAGATTTTAAAGCACTTGATCCTTTCACATATGATTAGGAGGATAAATGGCTTTAAGAGAAGGCATTGGGCTAATACAAGATCTAGATAAAGAAAAAGGCAAAAAGAAAACAATCACTAGAAACGTACGGGGTGTAGAAAGTAAAACTGAATACGATGATGAAGTAGGTGGTTTTACTGCAGCAGCAGCTGGAGTAGGTTCTGGTGTTATTAAAACTGTTGAAGGAGTTGTATCTCTTGGAGCAGAACTTATGGATGCGTTTGGTGTGTCTGAAAGTGCTGCAATGGAAGTAGAAGAATTTTTTGATAGATTGAATCCACTAGAAGAAATAGCAGAACAAAGAGCAATCGGTAAACTTACTCAAGCTTTAATTCAAATAGGTGTGCCTGCAGCCGCGGGTGCAAAGATTGCAACTAAACTTGCAACTAAAGCATTAAAAGCAAAAAGAACTGGTAAGTATGCAAATGTATTAGGAAAGAATGCACAAAAAGGAATTAAACAAGCTAAGAAATTAAATGAGTTGACAGGTAAACAAAGATTTGGAGCTGTTGTTTTAGGTGGAGCCGCGGGTGAAACTTTAGTTACAGACACAGAAGAAATTGGATCCTTTGGTGATGTGTTTGAAGCTGGACCTACGCAATTAGATAGAGAGGAAGAAGAAGATCCTCAAGAAGATGCTACTCGAAAATTAATGAACAGATTTAAGTTTGCATCAGAGTCTTTATTTGTTACACCATTTGTTTATGGTGTTGGTCTTGGTGCTAAAACATTAGCTAAGCGAGGAAAAGAATTAGCTTATAGTAGTTCAAAAATTGCACGAGGATTAAATAAATTTGGTGCAACGTTTAGACCTAGAGGAGATAAACCTAAAGAAGTATTTCTTTCTAAGATGAAACAAAATGCACGTAAGATGGCTGACACTAATTTTTCTATGGAACAAGTTGCACGGATAGATAAAGTTACTAACAAATATTTTCCAGCTACTAAAAAATTTTTTGATAGATCTTCTGATAATACTAGAAAAAAATTCTTAGCTGATCTAGATCAAACTTTATTTAAAGGAGATTTAAATAAAGAAGGATTAGATAAAACTTTAAAATCTAATCTTTTAAAATCAATGAACAAAGTAAAAATGCCTGTTGAAGATCAAGCTACTATTTTTAAAGGTTTAACAGATACACGTAAAAAATTTAGAGAGTTATTAGAAATAACAGCCGGTGGACCAGGAGCTAAAGTAGATTTACCTGCAGGGGTAGCGGTAGATTTAAGAGCTTTAATGGGAGATAGAATTAAAAATTACATAGGTAATACTTATGAATTGTTTCAAAATAAAGAAGTAGGTTTATTTAATAAGTACAGACCCACACAACAAGATAAAGATTTAGTGTCTAATATATTTATGAGATATGCAGCTAAGAATAAAAATCCTATTACTAAACCTGAAGCAGATAATATGGTAGATGAAATTTTAGATTCAGCTAGAAACATAGATCCTAAAAAAGACACACTTCCTACATTTAAATATCAAAATTTAACTAAAGGTGCAGATGATGCATATAATATTAAAACATTTGCTCAGACTTTAGAAAAAGAAGTTTCTGGAGGAGATAAAACTTTAGAAGTTATAGGTAAAGGAAGTAAAGCATTCAGAAAATTATTTGGAGAAGTAGAAGATGTAAGACATTCTATTTATGAAGGAGTCAATAGACTATCGCTTGTAGCTCGTAAGAATCAGTTGTTTGATGAAATATTAGATGTAGATGATAAAATGAAAGCTGCTGTTAAAGCAAGCACACCTCCAGGTCAACGAGGATTTTTTCATGCAACACCTTTAGAAGCACGAAGAGCTTTTGGAGATATACCTGGAAGAGAAATTGTAAAAATAAATCCTTATGTAGCTAACTATTTTAAAGATGGAGTTTTAGTTAATAGACTTAACAATATGTACACAACTAAAGCTATTGCCGAAGGTTTTTCTAACGTTAATAATCTTCAACAGTTTATGAGAGGTGAAACAGGTGGGGCAATGGGAAAAACTTTTTCATGGGCTTGGAGAAATTTATTATTAACTCCTAAAGCTGGAGCTCAATACGCTAAAACAATTTTATCTATACCTACACACATAAGAAATTTTTTAAGTTCTGGTGCATTTGCATTTGGAAATGGTATGTTATTTACTAACCCTCAATTATTAAAAGAAGCTTTAGCAAGAGCAGGAGCAACTGTTCAACTTGGAATTAGAAACCCATTATCAATGGAAAGATACAGAAGATATTTAGAACTAGGAGTTGTAAATACTAATACTAGAATGGGAGACCTTAGAAATCTTATGAGAGACGTAAGATTTGGTGATGGTAACATTGCAACCGATAGTGTTTTAAGACCTATGTTAAATTCTTTAGGTGCTTTTGGAAAAGGAATTAAAAAAACAGGTAAAGTTATGCAAGACGCTTACGTAGCGGAAGATGACTTTTGGAAAATTTTAAACTTTGAAGTTGAGTATGGACGAATGTTTAAGATGAATAAAAATAAATTATTAAAGATGTCTAAAGATCAAATGGAAGAAAGAGCAGCTGAGATTGTAAGAAATACAGTGCCTAACTATGCATATGTAGGTGAGTTTGTAAGAGCTATGCGTATGTCTCCTTTTGGAAACTTCATGTCATGGCCATCAGAAATATTTAGAACTGGAACTGGAATTATGCAACAGGCATTAAAAGAAATAGCAGACCCTGTTACCGGAAAACTTAATCCTGTTACCAGTACAAATCCTTTTAAAGCAAATGGATTAAAAAGATTAATTGGAATGACAATGACAACAGCAGCTATTCCTTATGGAGTTATTAAAGGATCACAAGCTATCTTTGGGGTAAGTAATGAAGAAGCAGATGCAGCTAACGATTTCGTAGCACCTTGGGCTAAAGATTCGCAAAAAATATATTTAAGAGATCCAGAAACTAATGAATTATATTTTATGGATTATAGTAGAAACAATGTTTACGATACATTAACAAGACCTTTTCAAACTGTCTTAAGAAATATTCAAGAAGGAATTGAAGACGAAGAAATTTTAATGAAAGGTTTTGTCGAAGGAATAGCTCAAGCAATGGGCCAAACTGCTGAACCATTTATATCAGAGTCTATTTACACAGAAGCGTTTATGGATATTTATGGAAGAGGTGGAAGAACTAGAGAAGGTGTACAATTATACACAGATGAAACACCTACTGCAGAAAAAGTAAAAAGAATTTCTATTCATCTAGGTAAAACTTTATTACCATCTGTTCAACCATTTGTTAGAACTTATAAAGGTATGAGAGATATACCGGGTAAGACTGGAGAAATGTATGAAGTTTCAAAAGAACTTGCAGGTATTATGGGATGGAGATTAACTAAAGTAGAACCAGAAAAAGCTTTAGGATTTTTTATTTATGATTACCAAAGAGGTATATCAGATGCTAGAAGAGAATTTACTGGAGGACCAGAGGGACTATTAAAAGGAGGACCTAAAACTCCAATGGATGTGGTAGAAAGATATTTTGTAGCTAACAAAGCTTTGTTTAATGTGCAAAAAGAAATGCTAACTCATTTTATTAATGCACAAAAATTAGGAATGTCTAGATCACAAATTAAAAAATCTTTAGAAAAACGAGGTATATCTGAATCCCTTATTACAGATTTATTAAAAGGAGATTTTAAATATTTTTATCCATCAGAAAAAATTCAAGAAAGATTTAAAGATATTGCTAGAGAAACAGGACAACCTAATCCTTTCTTACAAGCAAAAGGAATTGTTAATTCAATGAGAAATGTATTTAAAGGATTAAGTTTATATAGAAACTTTAACATGAATTTAGAAGACTTTATGCCTAAAGCAAGTAATTATGAATCTAAATTACCTACACCACCTTTAGATACACAACCTATGCCACGTGTAAATATGGCTCAAACTATGCAACAAAAAAATCCAATTACTAACTTGACACGAACAGAGGAAGCTTTACTATCACCATCAGAAAAAATAATTGCGGGGAGAACCTAATGAGTAAAACTAACGCATTACAAAGAATAGATTCTCATGAGAAACTTTGCAGGATTATGCAAAAACAAACTCATGACAAAATTCTTAAATTAGAACACCAAATTAATAGAGTAGAAAGTATTCTATTAGTGTCTGTAGGTGCTTTAATTAGTGGTATGGCTTATGTTATTTTTGCTCTAATGTCACAATAAAATTATGCAACTTTCAAAACATTTTTCTTTAAAAGAAATGACCAAGTCAATGACTGCTCAACGTAGGGGCATTGATAACACACCAGGATCAGGTGAGATTAAAGCTTTAGGTGATTTATGTTGGAAAGTTTTAGAACCTTTACGTGCACACTTTGACAAACCTGTGACTATCACCAGCGGCTATCGTAGTGAAGCATTATGTGAAGCTATCGGTAGCAAAAAGACATCGCAGCACGCGCTGGGGCAGGCGGTCGACCTAGAAATTTTTGGCATACCCAATATTAAGACAGCTTACTGGCTACAAAATAACGTGGATTTTGACCAGCTGATCATGGAGTACTACGACAAGGATGATCCTGCAGGCGGATGGGTTCACATAAGTTATCACGAATCAGATTCAAATAGAAAACAAGTATTAACCTTTGACGGAAAAAAATACACCGAAGGACTTCCAGAAATGAAGTGGTCCGGAGGAAAAGTAGTAAATTAAAAATTTTAGCGCGCGTCGCGCGTATATCCTACTAAATCCATGATTTCAATTCTTCACCTAAAACTTCTGACGCTATATTTATTTTTTTTCTTAGAGATTTTACGATTTTCTCGTCAACTGTCTCGTCGGCCAGGATGTCCACGTACGTTACCGACTTTTTTTGTCCGATTCTGTGTGCTCTATCTTCTGACTGTAATCTTTTTTCGAGGTCATATCCATTAGAATAATAAATAACTGTATTGGCTGCAGTTAGAGTAATTCCATATCCACCAGTTTGAGGAGTTCCTACAATAAATCTACATTTTTCATCTTCTTGAAATTTTTTAATATTTCCTTGTCTTTCATCTTGTGGAGTTAACCCATAATAGTCAACAATGGAACCCGGACCATGGACCTTAATAATTTCTTTAATTATGTCTTTTATATCCCATTGATAATGAGCCCATATAATTGCTTTACCTTCTATTTCATCTAATACGTCCATTAATTCACTAATTCTATTGTTAGGAATTCTTTGAATAGTTCCATCATCAGCAGTAAAATGACCACATGTAATTTGATGTAATCTCATTAACTGTGTTAATGCATTAACAGTTGTTACTTTTTTACCATTTAAGATAGCTAATGCTTCTTTTTTCATTTGCTGGTACAATTTATTTTGATCCGGACTTAATTTAATTTGTCTTTTCATATAAATTTTATCGGGTAAATCCAAACAATCTTCTTTTAAAACACGATAAGAAAATGGTTTAAGTTTGTCTGACAATTCTGCTAATCTTTGAAAACCAGCCACTAATTGAATTTGTCTACCTGAAATATTAGCTGTTTTCATAATGGCGTATCTAGTTCTAAATGCATAATAAGATTGAAAATCTAATAACCAAGGACTTAAAAATTGACATTGACTATATAAGTCTAATGGATTTCTAGTTACAGGAGATCCTGTCATTATTCGTCTATATTTAGCCATTTCAGATAATTTAATTATATTTTTAGTTCTTTTAGCTTTTGGGTTTTTTATCGTAGTAGATTCGTCGATAGCCATTAAAGTATTATGACTAGATAAAAATTTACGTGCAAAATCTGTACCTTTACTCGTGCTTAAAGCTTCTACATTCATAATAAGAAAATGAAGTTCTTCTCCAGTTTTAAATAATGTACCTAATTTTTTTGATTGACCTTTAGTTATATTAGCCTGCCATAATACAGACACATTTTCTATATGAGTTGGTAAGTGTGTAGGAATTTCTTGATTATACCATGTCCCTACCACACCTTTAGGTGCGATAATTAATGCTCCATTAACCTTACCTTTATCATAAAGCATAGCTACATTATCAATCAAAACTTTAGTTTTACCTGTACCCATTTCCATAAAATAAGCATAGGTCTCCCTATTCCATGATTTTTCTAACGCAATTAACTGATGCGCATATGGTTTTGTTTTAAATTTGTAATTCATTTTTACTTTCTAGTTGACAATATAATCTTTAAGACCTATATTGTCAAGCATGAAAGAAGAAAAAATTCGTTATGAAGATATTTCTAGTAAAGACAAAACTCCAGTAGTTTATATTGTTCAGGAAATTCCTGGAACTAAGGAGGGCAAACCTAAAATAAATATTTTAGGGGCGACTCAATATGGTGGTTTTAAATTTTTACTTCCAGAACTTTCTCAAATAATTTTTTCTCCTGGTCCTTTAATTTTTAAATTAAGGCAAGCGCTAAAAAATTTTTCTAGCAGAGATTATTTATTGCTTACAGGAGATCCAGCAATTATAGGAGTAGCATGTTCTATTGTATCTGATTTAACGAATGGTAAATACAAACTTTTAAAATGGGATAGACAAGAAAGAAAATATTATCCTATTGAAATTAACTTATACGAGAAAGGAAAAATAGATGATTGATTTCGAAAAAGACCAACAAGATGCAATGAAAAAGACTGATAACATTCAGTCACTTGCAGATCAAGTTGAAAGATTAGAAACTTTTGCAAAAACTATAGAAGCAGCAGAAGAAAATTTAAAACGATTAAAAAAGAATTATGAACATTTATCAGGAGAAGTTATTCCAACTATGATGAGTGAGATGGGTTTATCTCATCTTAAACTTATGGATGGATCTTCTGTAGATGTTAAGCCGCATTACAGCGCCACTATTACACAGGCGAATAAAGAAGCGGCGTTTAACTGGCTTCGTAACAATGGACTAGGCGATATTATAAAGAATGAAATTTCTGTATCGTTTGGTCGTAACGAAGATACAAGAGCAGCAGATTATGCTGACCTTGCGAAGAGTCACGGGTTTCAACCGACACAAAAGTTGAAGGTGGAACCTATGACTCTGAAAGCGTTAGTCCGTGAGCGTATTGAGGCAGGTAAAGAAATGCCAACGGAAATTTTCAATGTATTCATTGGAAATAAAACTACAATAAAAAGGAAACAATAACTATGAACCAAGTAGCAACAAAAAAAGAAGGAGCATTATCTACAAATTTATTTGAAGCTGATGCTAATAAAGGTGCTCAAAACATATCGCAGGAAGATCTTGCGTTACCTTTCTTAAAAGTTTTGGGACAATTATCTCCAGAAGTCAATAAGACTCATGGAAAATATGTCGAGGGCGCAGAACCCGGCAAAATAATAAATACAGTTTCAAATGAACTGTATGATTCTATCGATGTATTACCCGTCTTTTACAAAAGACAATACATAGAGTGGCAGGATCGTGGAACTAGCACTGGTGCTCCAGTTGCAATTCACGAGGCAGACAGTGATATTGTGAGTACAACTACTCGTGATAAATCTTACAAGGATAGATTACCAAACGGTAATTACTTGGAGAACACTGCCAATCACTTTGTGATACTCTTAGGTAAGAGTCCAACAACAGCTTTGATTTCTATGAAAGCTACTCAATTAAAAGTGAGTAGAAAATGGAACTCAATGATGATGGGCATAAAAATGCAGGGTAAAACCGGATTATTTACACCGCCAACATATAGCCACATTTATAATCTAAAAACTGTTCAAATGTCTAACGACAAAGGAACATGGTTTGGATGGGATGTATCTAAAGTTGGTCCTGTATCTGACAAATCAATCTATGATATAGCTAAAACTTTTGCTGAAAGAGTAGGTAAAGGCGAAGTGCAAGCGAAACATGGATCAGAGGAAACAAGTAGTTCACCATACTAACCGAATCCTAGGTAGTGGGCGGCGAAGCGAGAGTGGATCCGCCCGCTTTGAAAATTTATGTCAGTTGCAAATTTTAAAGATATATTTAAAGGATTAGATCGTGCGCGTGGTGTCACTTATGTTGACAAGAAAGGCGAAGACGGTCAAAAAATAAAAGGGAAATCGTTTGTAACGAGAGAAAAAGTTACAGATGATTTGTGGGATAGACACCTCAAAGGAATTGAACCAAGTCTAGGTATAATTCCAATCAATGATGACAATAAATGTATATGGGGATGTATAGATATTGATTCTTATGCAGGATTTGATCATAAAAAATTAATTGATAAAATTAAAAATTTAAAACTACCATTGGTGGTATTTAGATCTAAATCCGGAGGAGCCCATGTATTTTTATTTACTGAAGTTCCAGTAGAAGCAAAGATAATAAGAGACAAATTATTATCTATTAGTGCAGTATTAGGTTATGGAGGAGCAGAAGTATTTCCAAAACAGATAGAATTAAAATCGAAAGATGATACAGGAAACTTTCTTAATTTACCATACTTTAATGGTGATGACACAACAAGATATGCCTTTTTAGAAAATGGAGAAGCTGCATCACTGTCTGGATTTTATGGTTTACATGCAAGAAGTAAATTAACTCCTGAACAATTAGAAAAATTAGAAATTAAAAGACCACAGTCAGAATTTAGTGATGGTCCTCCTTGTTTAGAATCTTTAACACAAACAGATATAAAAGATGGAAGAGACCGAATACTTTATCAATATATACAATATGCAAAAAGAAAATGGCCAGAAAATTGGCAATCAAAAATAAATGCTTTTAACTATAGATATTTTGAAAAACATCCTGAAGGACCACTAGAAGATAAAATAGTTCAAGGTAAAATAAAATTTAATGACGGAAAAGATTTAGGTTTTAAATGTAATGAAGAGCCAATGTGTAATCACTGTGATAAAAATTTATGTAGAACTAGAAAATTTGGTATAGGTGGTGAAGCGGTATTTCCATCTCTTACTGATTTACAAAAAATTTTATTAGACGAACCATATTATTGGGTTAACGTCGACGGAGAAAGAGTAAAACTAGATACAATAGATTATCTTATGGAACAAAGATTATTTAGAAGAACGGTAGCAAAACAAATAAATAAAAAACCACCAAGAATTACAGTTAAAGAATTTGAAAAATATACTGATATGCTTTTACAAGGAATTGAAGAAGTAGAAGCACCTGTTGGATCGTCTAAAATAGATCAGTTAAGTAATCATTTAGAAGATTATTGTATTCAAAGATCAATTGGATCAGTTACTAAAAAAGATATTTTAAATGGAGCAGTTTATACAGAAGATGGCAAACACATACTTACTTTTCATAGATTTTTTCATGGACATTTAACCAAAAAGAAATGGAAAGAAGATTATCAAGTAACACAACAGATGCTTAAAGAACATTGTGGATGTGAAGAAGGAAGAATGACTATTGGTAAAAAGAAACCATCTATTATGAAAGTTGATGTATTTGATAAGGTTGAAGATCAATTTACTCAAAAAAAATTAAAGGAGGAGGCACCATTCTAATGAAAAAAATAGATATAAAATATATAGCTGGATTTTTTGAAGGCGAGGGTTCTATTTGTAAATACATTACTTATAAATATAATCCTATGATGAAAAAGAGGTATCCATGCACTACGATTCGTATGGAAATAGTTAATACTGATTTTGGTATTATGAAACAAATATATAAATATTTTAAAACAGGTCATTTAATAAAGATTAAACCTAGAAAGAAAGGGTATAAACCACAATTACGTTGGCAAACTACTCATAGACAAAGTTATCAGGTCCTTAAAAAATTAATACCTTACATGATTCATAAAGAAAAAATAAAAAAAGCGAAAGAAGTTTTTAAATTTTATGAGTAAAACAATTGTATTAGGACCACCGGGAACAGGAAAAACTTGGACTCTTCTTAATAAAGTACAGGATTATTTAAAAGATACTGATCCGGATAAGATAGGGTACTTTGCTTTTACCAAAAAAGCAGCTAATGAAGCCAAAGGTAGAGCAATGGACAAATTTAATTATACCGAAGATGACCTACCTTATTTTAGAACATTACATTCATTAGCATTTAGAAAACTTGGATACAATAAAGATCAAGTAATGCAGCGCAGGCATTATGAAGATCTTGGTAAAAAATTAAATATTTTTTTAGATTATAATGAATACGATGAAGAAGAGACAGGTATATTTACAACTAAGAGTGATTACTTAAGACTTATTCATTTGGCTAAACTTAGAAACATAACTTTAGAACAACAACTTAAATTAGGAGAACACAATACTGAAGTAGAATATAAAACTTTAGTTCATTTAGCCAACGAATTAGAAAGATATAAAAAAGAAAATGTTCTTAAAGATTATAATGATATGATAACAGAGTTTATTAAATCAGATAAATGTCCTAAATTTGATGTTGTATTTATTGATGAAGCACAAGATCTTTCATTAATACAATGGGATATGGCTAAAACTATTTGGAATAATACGGAAGATTCTTTTATCGCCGGTGACGATGATCAGGCAATATTTAGATGGGCCGGTGCGGATGTAGATTCTTTTATTGCACAAACAGGAAAACTTTTAAATCTTACACAATCAAGAAGAATACCAAGAGCAATACATGATTTTGCTTTAGGTATAATTAAACGTGTATCTAACAGAAGATATAAAGAATGGGCACCAAGAGATCATCAAGGATCATTAAAATTTCATGATGACATAAAAGATTTAGATATGTCATCAGGAGAATGGTATGTGTTATCGCGAACACGTCATATGTTAGATGGTATAGAAGAAGAAATGAGAGAACGTGGCTGGTATTTTGAAAACAGATTTAAAATAATGCCAGAAAAAGATGCAGCTGAAGCTGCAGCAGATTGGGAATTAGCAAGAAAAGGAACTCCATTAAACTATAAACAAATAGAAAGAATATATAGTTATATGACTCCTCAACATGCAGATAAATCAAAACTTAAAGGAATGGCTAAAGAAAGTTATTATAATTTTTCTCAATTAAAAGATTATGGATTAAAAACTGATGTAGTTTGGTACGACGCATTTAATGATCTAAACTTTAGAAGAAAAAATTATATTAGAAGCATGCGTAGAAATGGAGAAAATTTAAAAGTTAATCCAAGAATTCATTTATCTACTATCCACAGTGTTAAAGGTGGGGAAAGACCTAACGTAGTTTTATTAACTGATCTTACTAACAATACTAATAGATCTTACAGAAAAAATCCTGATGATGAGACAAGATTATTTTATGTAGGTGCAACACGAACAAAAGAAAATTTACATATTATAAGACCTAAAGATTATGAGAAAGCATACCCAATGGAAAATTATGAGTGATCACATATATAAAAAGCAGGTAGGCGGGAGTCACTACAAATCTATGGTTATTCAACCATCAGAATTTATAAACAGAAACAACATTCCGTTTGCAGAAGGCAACGCTATAAAATATTTGTGCAGGCATAAACAGAAAAATCAAAAAGAAGATTTACTAAAAGCAAAACATTATATTGACATGGCTATTGATAGAGATTATCCTGAAGAAGTGAAAGAGATAAAAAAAGAAAAAAAGAATTCGTGGGGTATTGTTAAATGATACAGTTTCCCTTATTTAAAGCTCAAACTGAATGGTTGCCACCAGAAAATTTTCCAGACTTATCTAAATATAGTGAGATTGCAATTGACTTAGAAACTAAAGATCCTGATTTAGTTAAGATGGGATCAGGTTCTGTTGCTGGTAGAGGAGACGTTACTGGTATTGCAGTCGCTGTTAAAGGATGGTCAGCTTATTATCCAATCGCTCATGAAGGCGGTGGTAATATGGATAGAAACAAAGTTTTAAAATGGTTTCAAGCAGTTCTAAACACAGATTCTATCAAAATATTTCATAATGCAATGTACGATGTATGTTGGATTAGAACTCTTGGTCTTAAAATTAATGGTAAAATAGTTGATACTATGATTGCTGCAGCGATTGTTGATGAAAATCAAATGAGATATGACCTCAACAGTTGTAGTAGGAGATATATAGGTTATGGAAAAGATGAATCAGCTTTATACCAAGCTGCAAAAGATTGGGGAGTAGATGCTAAAGCAGAAATGTATAAACTTCCTGCTATGTATGTAGGTGCATACGCAGAAAAAGATGCTGAACTAACTTATGAATTGTGGCAAGAATTAAAGAAAGAAATTTTACACCAAGATTTAAATTCTATTTTTGATTTAGAGACTGAACTATTTCCTTGCCTTGTTGATATGCGTTTTTTAGGAGTTCGTGTAGACGTAGAGCAAGCTCACAAATTAAAAGAAGAGCTACATAAAGAAGAAAAAGAGTTATTAAAAATAGTAAAAAAAGAAACGCAAGTAGACGTCCAAATATGGGCAGCACGCAGTATTGCTCAAGTTTTTGAAAAGCTTCGCCTCCCATTTGACCGCACCGAAAAAACAAATTCTCCATCATTTACAAAAAACTTTCTTCAAAATCACCCCCACCCACTGGTGAAAAGAATCGCCCGAGCCAGAGAAATAAATAAGGCCCATACCACATTTATAGATACCATAATAAAACATAATCATAAAGGAAGAATTCATGCAGAAATCAATCAGCTTAGATCCGATAATGGTGGAACTGTGACTGGTAGATTTTCGTATTCAAACCCAAATTTACAGCAAATACCAGCACGGAACAAGGAACTTGGACCACGGATTAGGTCGTTATTTATACCCGAGGAAGGCCATACATGGGGTGTATTTGACTATTCTCAGCAGGAGCCTAGGTTGGTAGTGCATTATGCAGCTTTACAGAATCTCTATGGTGTGGACGAAGTATTGGAAGCTTATAAACAGGGTGATGCCGACTTCCATACAATCGTGGCAGACATGGCAGAGATCCCTCGTGATCAGGCTAAGACTATAAATCTTGGTCTGTTCTACGGGATGGGTAAAAATAAATTACAAGCAGAACTTGGTATTAGTAAAGATAAAGCTGATGATTTATTCAAACAGTATCATAACAAAGTTCCATTTGTAAAAAGATTGATGGACAATGTTATGAATAGAGGACAAGAGCGAGGTCAAATCCGTACATTGCTAGGACGACTGTGTCGTTTTCACCTATGGGAACCTACACAGTTCGGTATTCATAAACCATTACCTCATGACGCAGCGCTCCAGGAACACGGACCAGGGATTAAAAGAGCTTACACATACAAAGCTTTAAACAGATTGATACAAGGATCAGCTGCTGACATGACAAAGAAAGCAATGATTGAATTATACAAAGAAGGAATTACTCCACACATACAAGTTCATGATGAACTTGATATATCAGTAAGTGATAATGCAAATAAGATAAAAGAGATAATGGAGAATGCAGTTTCACTTGAAGTTCCAAACAAAGTAGACTATGAATCGGGACTTAATTGGGGTAATATAAAAAAAGAGGAGGAAAAATGAATAATATAAAACATAAAATAGAACATTTCTATTTAATGCACAGAGAATATATAATTGGTGCAGTTGTTGGTTTTATTATCGGCGCAATAATATTCTAATGTATTATGGCTTACCTAAACGCAAACATTCCTGTGACGTATGCACAGATCAGGAGAGAGTATCTCTATGATCTTAAAAAACATCATGGCGAAGTTGAAGACTGCATTGTATTTGGGCTTTCGTCCATCACTGGTCGTCCGTTACTTTTTCATGCAATTATGGAAAATGGTGCAATCTTTTATAGGTTGCCTATTTCGGCCTTTATTCAACGTGGTTTTCAACCGGAAACTGTTCCACATCAAAGACTTGATGAACTTCAACTCTGGAATTGCTTTAGTTATTATCCTGCTATTACTAGCTATGATATTTTAGACGGTCAATCCGGTAAGTACATAGGTAAAGATAAAAAATGGTATCACGGTGCCTACTTATTTACTGTTGATTTTGCTCACCCAGATAGTAATATACTAGATACTGATCATTCAGAAATTCCGCACGAACATAAGTGCGCACACATACTTGCGTTGGAAAACGGCAATTATGCGGCTCAGCCAAACAATAGATTAATATGGGATATCCCATCATTTACAGTTAAGGATGAAATTCCTGACTGGAAAGTTCAAACTTCTGAGTGGAATGTAGAAGACACTCGTAAGTGGAGAACAGAAGACACTGATAATTTCTTCTACGAAATTGAGGAAAAGAAGCATGAGTAGATGCAAAAATTGTCATTGTAAATGTCACTGTGATGGCGATCTTCATGCAGATGATTACGGTGTGTGTGTTTGTGATAATTGTAGATGTGGTAAAAAAAGAACTTACAAATATCAAAAAGATCATGCTACGGACATGTCTTTTGAAAATGAGGTTAGATACGAATGAATTTAGCAGATTTGTTAAAAAAAAATATAGTTATGGTACCAGTTGTGGCTTCAGTGTTAGTCGGAACTTTTACCGGCGTTCGTTATATTGTTAATCTTACAGACACAATCAATTCAAACCAGCAAGAAATTGTAGATTTACAAAGAGATTTAAAAGTTGCTGAAGATAAAATTACAGATCAAAATACAAGATTAACTTCTGCTGAGTCTACTTGGCAAATGGCAGAAAATTTATATAGACAATTAGCAGATCAAGTCAGAGAACATGACTATGATATTAAGGATTTAAATAGGTAGTTATGTATGGAGGTAGCCAGGATGAATTATTATTTTACAGGAATACTAATTATAGCAATGCTTTGGCTAGCTTTATGTGTAGGTCCAGCACATTCTCGTAACGAATATCTTAACGAGTATGGTGTTAGATGTGGTGAAATGGAAATAAGCACAGAAAGACGTGATACTGATTATAATTATTCTGAAAGCAGCACACATGAAGATCAATATATTAGATTTACTTACAGAAAATATTTAGGCACAGACTGTAAAACTTCAAAAGAAAACGTAGCAATCAAACAACAATTAGAATTAATGAAAATGTGTGGTAGAGTTAATGCTAATCCAAGTCTAGCATTAAATGAAAACTTTGCTTTACTTGTATCTAAATGTAGAGGTGTAACCCCTGCAGGAGATAATACTAGACCAGCTGACTCACAAAGTTTATGGGATGACATGAAAGATGAGTATAAAAAAGAGAATCCAGAAATTAAATTAATGGGAGATAAGTTCATAAACTCAGGTAAAAGTAAATTGAAAATGCCTCCAAAAGGGTATATATTACCGAAGCCAAAACCAAAAGATGAGTAATAAACCTTTAAAAATTTCTGAAGAAGCAGCCGTGCAGATGCCTATGAAGACGGTTGCTAGCCTCATCGCGATGGTCGCGATTGGAACCTGGGCTTATTTCGGTATTAATGAGAAGCTCAACCAGCACAGCACGAAACTAGAATTATTTGAAAAAGATTTACAACAAAACTCAGAGTTTAGAATCAAATACCCACGTGGAGAACTTGGTCAATCTTCCGGGGAGGCCGAGCTCTTCATGTTGGTGGAACATATCGCAGGCATTTTAGAGGACGTAGAAGAGGAAATGAAGGGTATGAGAAATAATAAAATTAATATAGATTTTTTAAAAGAACAAGTATCTAAATTACAGGTAGATGTTGAAAAATTAATTAGAAACGGATCGGGAACACACTAATGATTGAAGTTGTATTTGCACTTTTACTCCTACAGGACCATAAAATTATAGAGCATCGTTATCACGAAAGCTTACAAAATTGTTTAAAAGCCAAGCGATATGCTATGAAGGAAAAAAGCACTAAGGATAGAGTAGTCTATAAATGCATAAAATCTAAGGCAAACATAGAAGTATACATGGGAGAGAAAAAAATTCTCTCATTAATCCTTGAATAAAAAAAAGAATCCAATGGCTAAGTATCTAAGAGATAGACGATACCGTCAAATTGTGATAAAGAATAAGAAAGCATATAACAGGAAGAAAAATGACATACGGAAAAGGACCATTTGGGAAAGCGTTTGATGTAGCAGCACAAGTTGTTAATGGACACTGCCCGATGTGTTTAGAAGATAGTATATTTGTTTCAATTTATAAAACTATTTTTAGATGTACTACATGTGGTGCAGATATTGAGCAAAAAATAAATGGAAAAATTAGTTATATGCCTCATGTAAACAGCACAGATCATATAACAATTAAACAATTTAATGAGTAAAAGAGCCAAATTTGGCGTTGTAACCAAGCCTAAAAGAGATAAGCCAAAGAAAAGACCCGGACGTCACAAAAAGAACAGAAATAAACACGAAAAAAGAATGGGTAAATATCGTGGAAAAGGTAAAAAAAGACGTTGACAAATATCCCTAGATATCCTATATAAGATATATGAAAGAAAGAAATATTACTTTAAAAGTTACTAATGCTACTCCTAAACAGTGGACTAACCTAGTAATTGAACTTAATTTAATGGCGGACGCATGGAGACCCTATGGTCCTAGAATTAAATTAAAGACTCATAACTTTGAAAGAATTATTAAATGGGGAAGGAGTAAGAATGACAATACTGGAAAAAATAGATCAAGCAGCAAAAAATTGGAACCAAACGAAGAAGCTCCAATATAAAGAAGAATGGTATAAATTAATAAAGGAGTTTGCAGATGGAACTTATTATCCTGAACGATGGAATGTATTATCTAGTACCAGTAACAAAACAAATGCTAGAAGGAATATCTCTAGTAGATAAAATTTTAATAAGTTGTTTTGATATGTGTGACATATTAAGACTAAAGTTGACAGTATATTCTGAAGTTCTTACCGCTTACGTAATGAATAACGGTAGCGGAAACTTTATGGGATGTATATGCAAATAAAATTGAAAAGGACCGGCGTCCAAATAATGCCTCGCGCTATTCCCTGTACGTCAAGCTGTGACCCGCAAGGGTAGCCTCGGAGCCTTTGCTCGCCTAGGAGTACGTGCACGGAAACTAGGTGGGTTTTATGATTACACCCACTCTAAAGAGGGAAATAAGAGTAGGTGATTGTGGTGAGAATTAATAAGCCTCTAACACAATTTAGACATGCTGTCAAATATTTGTTTTAGGTTTTGATTTAGGTATTATTAATTTTTCTTCTTGATCAGTTCTCTGACAAAAAAATTTAATTATAGTTCCATATTCATTAATGTCTTTTGGCCCTATCTCTTTTGCTTTTTTAATAGATTCTTCATATCCAGCAATCATACATTCATAATGACTATTATATTTTTCAGCCATAGGGAATGGGTCTAAGCACATATTGTATACGCTTGTGCACATTATCATTGTTAATACAAATTTCATCTTGACAAATCTCCGGTAAATCCTATATAGTGCTCATAATTAAATGAAAGGAAACAATGACCGATATAACTAAATATAGAAATGTTTCGCTAACGCATGAAACATATAAGACTTTAATCTCATTGTCCAAAGTTTTATTGCCCGATGCAAGACTTTCTATCAGCAAGACTGTAGAATGTTTAGCAAATGAAAAAGCAAAAAAACTTAACGGCAAGATTAAAAAGGAAAGCAAATGATAGCCATTTGTCAAAATTGTAAAGGCAATGGCTACATTAAAACAATACAAGAAGAAGATGGAGACGTGACAATCCATCAGTGTTGGGAATGTAAATCTACAGGAGAAATTAAACATGAAGATAGTGATTCTTATTGGAATTATAATCCTGCTCAATAGTTGTAAACACTTTGACAGTTTTGATCCAGCTACTTCAACATTAAAATGGGTTATTACCAATGGTAAGTGAAAGTGATATAGCCTATATTGCAGGGCTCTTTGATGGTGAAGGGTGTGTTTCATATAAACAAATTATGAAAAGAAGGGGTAAACATCCTGCATATAAAACTTGGGACATACGTATGGAAATTAGTATGACAGAAGAATCTATTATTCGTTGGGTACATGAAGTATTAAAAGTTGGAACGTTTAATAAAAAACCACCTGGAAATGGTCAACTTGGGAGAAAAATGCAATACCGATGGCGTTGTGGTTGGAGAGATGCTTATTTTGTATGTTGTCTATTATACCCGTACGCTCATGTTAAGTTAGATAAAATTCAAAAAATAATTGACCATTATTCTGACAAAAAAATTATGAATGGTAAAGTTATAGATTTAAAAAGATATAAAGAGGTAATGAATCTTGAGTAAACCAAAGAACGTTACCTACGGTATTTTAACATGGGGACCCTGTGTTATGCATCTTAAAATTTCTGAAGAGTTTCAAAAGAAACTATTAGAAGAAGGAGAAGCAAGTCGTAAACTAAAATTAGATTATAGATCAAGACTAGCTGGTATTCTTAAAGAAGAGTATGCTTATAGAGAAAGAGAAATGTTTGTAAAAGAAATTTCTACTTGTCTTGGTATCTATGACAAAGGTTATCAAAAGTGGAGAAACGAAGAGTATAAACAAAAACCGGAGTATTTACTAAATGCTTTATGGATTAACTATATGAAAAAGAATGAATTTAATCCACCGCACGATCACTCAGATGCGCTGTCGTTTGTAATATTTTTAAAAGTTCCTGAAGAAATTATAGAAGAACAAAAAAATTATAAAGGCAACTCCGGTGGACCTGGATCATTAGGATTTATTTATGGTGAAGGCAATAGACAAGCAATCACTTATCAATCTATCACACCAAGAGAAAGAGATATGTTTATCTTTCCTGCGTGGGTTAAACATTATGTAGCACCATTCTATTCAGATGTAACTAGAATATCTGTGTCAGGTAATATTGCAACCAGTGTAGATTTAAATAAATTAAAACAACATCAACAACAAAAATTTAAATATGCTGATAAGAAAGCAAAACAATCAGCTATTGAAACTGATAAAGAAATCAACACAGAGGAGATAATTAAATCAAAGTAATGGACCCAAGAGATAAATTTTTTATATTAGTATTTAGTGTGCTTACAATTATTGTGTGTTTAAGTTTATTTATGATGGTTTACGTATCATGAGCCGTAGAAACAAAGGTACAAAATGGGACGGAAAATCAAGGATTTCCACGGATTTGTATAGAAAAAGATGGGACGAAATTTTTAAAAAAAATGATCCGGATCAACCTGATCCTAATTGGATAAAAGGATATAATAAATGGAAAAAAGAGAATGAAAAGAAATAATAAATACAACTACGTTAGTGGTAAACAGATAACGGACCAAGGATCACGGATCTACGAAGTCGCAGGCTATAGACTTCCAAGTGTAACTACGATATTAGGGCGTACCAAAAATCAACAATTTTTAAAAGAATGGAAGGCCAAAGTTGGAGAACAAGAAGCAGAACGAATCAAGAATTATAGTAGTAGGCGGGGAACTGCCATGCACAAATTCCTGGAGTCTCATGTCACAGGAGTTGGTTACGATGATGTTACAGGGATCGGACAGGAGGCGAAGCCCATGGCCCAAAAAATTATTGAAGAAGGTTTGCTGCCTGTGGAAGAGTATTACGGCTCAGAAGTTACACTACATTACCCTGGCCTTTATGCTGGGAGCACTGATCTCGTTTGTAATCACAACGGCATAGATACCATTATCGACTTTAAACAAGCGAATCGTCCTAAAAGAATTGAGTGGATTGAGGATTATTTTTTACAAATCGCCGCGTATTGTATGGCACATGACTATGTTTATCAATCAGAAATTAAACAAGGTATTATTATGGTCTGTACTCCTGACCTATATTACCAAGAATTCAAGTTTCAAGACGCTGATTTAAGGTCTTGGAAGCACAAGTTTCTTAAAAGATTAGATATGTATCACGAATTAATGTTTGATGAGAAAGAAAACATTAAACAAGGAGACTTAAAAACTTTGTTAAAGGAGATGACTAATGAAAAATAAACCAACAGTTTATATTGCTATGCCGTGTTATGATTCTATGAGAGTTGAGACGTGTGTGTCTTTGTTAGATACTTATTCAGTCTTGGGAAAAGCTGGAGTTAAATGTCAGTTTAAATCTTTTAGATCATCACTTGTTACACACGCCAGGAATCTAGCGACGTGTGGATTTTTAGATTCCGGTTGTGATTATATGTTATTTATAGATGCGGATGTAGAGTTTTCACATGAAGCGGTGCTTAGAATGTTAGTGCCGGAGAAGGATATTGTGTGTACTCCTTATAGAGTTAAGAATAAACCGGGAGTTATTGATTATGCGGTATCTTATCCTGATCCTGAAAATATAAAAATATTACCTTGGGATTTAATTGAGATAACGGAGGGACCTGCTGGGTGTATGTTAATTCATAGGCGAGTATTTGAATTTCTAATGATTAAGTTTCCTCGATTGAAATGTAATTTTCCTCCTAAAAATATTGAATTGATTAATGAAGAGATAGGAGCTGTTAATGAGGGGGCTTCTAAATATATGTGGAATTTTTGGGATACAAGTTTTAAAGACCATGTTTATAGAGGAGAGGATGTGGCGTTCTGTAATCTAGCTAAGAAAGCTGGATTTAAGATATACGCGAATCTGGACTCATGGACCACGCACCACGGATCATGGGGCTGGAAGGGCCGATTTGGAGATCTATTAGCTAAAAAGGAGGACAAATGAGAGAGCAAATATATAAAACCTTAATGGTAAAATACCAGTATGAGATGGAAGACGCGCTATTAAAAATAGACTATCTCATGACTTCTGCACAACCTGTGATTGTAGAGCATACTGATATAACAGGCGAGGTTGACAAATTGTTACATAAAGTTGCGGAAGCCAAAGAAAGTATGGCGATATTAAGGCAATATTATGGCACAAATTAGACTGGACATTTTCTATAAGAGTTTCTACAGATAATTTAGTGTTAGTAAAAAAAAACATGAAAAAAAAGTGTCTTTATGTCCAAAAAGAAAAAAAGATAGCAATACCAATGCTTATAATCGATTTTACTGGACATTTTACTGGACATTTTTTCTCAAACTGGACATTATATAATGTCCATATCAGTGGTGCCTTCGCGCGCGCGTAAGGCTGCTTAACATTAAGTGATTTATCTGGTAGAACTCTTATATGCCTAGGAAAAGAAGAAAAGCTATTGCCTCTATAACTCCCGATATACCTTATCCGAAAGTCCGAGTGGAGTGGATCGATTGTGTGAGTGACTCCGGCTGGGCAAATGAAAAAGAATTTGATAAGATGTCTTTAGCAAGACCTATTAATGAGGGTTGGCTATATTCTAAAGATAAAAAATCTATAAAATTATTTGCGTCTTACGATAAGGAAGATGATGGTAGTTTTAGTTTCGGGGATCGGACGATGATTCCTCGTCAGTGGATTCGGAAGATTCAGAAGTTGTAGGTGTCTCTATTGCTTCAGCATCAACAGTCTTTGCATTTAACAGAGGCGCATAGTCGTCTAAAATTTGTTTCATTTTTGCTTCTAGTTGTTCTTCTGTCATCTCCTCTAGTTTACCTGTTTTTATTATTTTTCTGTCTATGTATAGTCCTGCTGCCTTGCCTCTATTTGTTTCAGCGTTTACAGCAGAAGAGAAAGATCCCTTTTTAAGGGCTGCCTCTTTGATACGAGATAGTTCCGCAACGTGTCCTTCGTAGGTCACTTCAAACTTTTTAAGTCTTTCTTCTTTAAGCTTACCTACATAGGCTGCAACAAGTGGTGATAGTCTAGGATTCATTAGTTCTGATCCTTCTTGCCTTGCTCTTTTGGGTGAGTATCCGGCTAGTACTGCTGCTTCTGATTGTGAGACGGGTCCATCAGGTCCACCAAATACTATAAATTCGGCGAATCTCATTTGCATTTCTGTCAATCTTTTTGGTAATCCCATAGTTGACAATTTAAGGTAACTATCCTATATTGTCAATATATGAAAGATAAAGAAAATAAAGATAATAGAGGTGATCTAGACTTAAGTCTTATTATTGACCAACACAAAAAAGAAATTTGGGCTTTTAAAATGAAAGAGTCTGAATGGATTAAAACTAAAAATCAATTGGATGGTCATAAGAGTATTGTCAATGAATTATCTGCGCAAGTCATCGGATTAAAAAAAGAGATTGACAGATTGTCAGAAGAGAATAATAACATCCGTACAATAGATAGTTCACATAAGAGTCTGAATGGTGATCTGCATAAGCAATTGCAAGAAGCTCAAAATGAATTAACTTTAATTAAAACAATTGGGCTGAACTCACCTGAAATGATAGAATTAAAAAAGAGATTAGGAAACTTAGAGCTAGAGAATAAAGCTTTAGCAGAAAAAGTTTCAAACTATCAGCAGATGTTATCCAAAGCAGGACTATGAGAGTACAAGACTTACAGCAGTTTCTTGCCCAATTCACAGAAGGATCTGATGCAATTAAAAATGCGCAGGTCTTTGTAGAACTAAACGGTAGACTTGCTGACGTTAGACGCCTTGAAGTACATGAGAACTCTGTGCCAATTGTAGGACAGAAAGGTCATACAGCGCATAGATTAGTTATTAAAACTCAAAAACCATCCAGCATAATCTTACCTGAAAAACTTCAGAAAGATTATTAAATGGACAACAACGTTACCCCAAAAAAAGAATGGGTCCAGAGACTAAATTATATAAAAAATTACGTAAATCTTGTAAAGATATTTCGTGGATTAGAATTGAAAACCTTAGCTCTCTTGGGACTCCTGATCTATTGGGCTGCAATGATTCTGGCACCTTTTTCACAGTAGAACTAAAAGTCACGAAGAGTAACAAGGTAAGATTTTCACCTCATCAAATTGCGTTCCATAAGACACATCCTAAGAATACATTTATCTTAGTCGAGGCCCTTGGTCAAAGGTCCTCGAAACTTTTTTACTTGATCCCTGGATCAAGAATCTCGGAGCTTGTTGCTTGTGGCTTAGCTAAGCTTGACGCTTGTAGCTTGACGCTTGAAGCTTGCTGCTTGAAATTTCAGAACCTGAACTAGGTTCTGGTTTGCTTGTGGCTTGATGCTTGGTGCTTGAAGCTTGTTGCTTGAGGCCTGTCGCTTCTGCTAGGTCATGTGTTGCTGCCTGAAGCTTGAGGCCCGGACCAGGGCGCACGCTTTGCTGTGTGGGCGTCCCCGTAGCTTCGCTAATGGCCTGGTCCAGTTTATTACGTCTACGTAATTCTTTATAATACTTTGGATGCTTAAATTCCATTAATGTTTACCATAACTTATGTTAGCTGTCGACCTGTCCCAGCAAGCACGGCAGCTCTTGCATTCGTTATTTTGTTTTGACGCTGGGCAGCTGTGGTTACCATCTGTAACTACAGTCGAGGTCCATGGCCAGCTCTTCACTGGTCCCTGGTCTATCATGTGTGAAGACATTCTAATAATTAAATTTTTTGGAACTACTTCAGGGTCCATGAGTCTTAAAAATTTTGCTTCACGTGTGGGCAGCCAGTGCCTGGTCTCTGGTGTACGTTTACACACTTCAAATATATTTTGTAAATGCTCAGGGCTTTGTATGTCTCCTGAGTCATGCCACCTGAACCAGGGCTCTCCAGAGATGAGCGTTACCA
>VTLG01004256.1_pt1 | contig 28855 bp, 52 predicted proteins | sample 4694571 | NCBI WGS metagenome assembly VTLG01 (sample SAMN12604809, study PRJNA352737) | marine metagenome | biome: ENVO:00000447; feature: ENVO:00000209|ENVO:00000569|ENVO:01000036; material: ENVO:00002151; isolation source: viral sequences binned using virsorter ...
ATTATCAAAAAAGTTCATGTTTTTAGCACCTTTATTATACGAATATTATAAGACTTTCCATTCTTTATTTTCATAGATTTCAGTATCAATTATCTCTACTATCGTCTGACAGGACTTCTTTTCTCTAGCACTATGCTTGTGGCAATTTGCACCTTTTACTTGGGATTCATATACCATATCCCGTGCTTGAGCAGGAGTTAAATCTTTCCCCTTAACTTCTATAGCATGAATAATACGCCGCTCTATTAAGACTCTATATGTTTTCATAAGTTCTTCCTCCATAAACTAGCAAGCATATTAACACTCTTAAAATTCATTGACAATATATCTAAAGGGTTTTATGATTAGTAAAAAATAAGGAGAATATAATGTCTATACAATATCCAGGATTTTCACAGGTTTGCCAAACTGCTACAACTAAAGCTAGGGACATTGAAAGCTTGCAGCGAGTCTTTGTCATGTGTAAGGTAAAAGATATGATGAGCACATACTTTGACAAAGCATATGATTATGTAAGCAAGAATAATTCTTCTACCTCTCCCAAGGGAAGAATTTCATAAACCCCTCTTTATTTTCAGCACGTCCTGAGCAAGACAGGAAACTGCTCAATAAGGAGTAGAACCATGATTCAGACAGAAATAGATAGACCAATACATAAAAATTTAAAAGTAATGCCAGAAGATGTTATTGCCCTAAAAACGCAGCACCCTAAAATCACGTTACAAGAAATAGGTGATAAAGTAGGATGTACCAAAGAACGTGTCCGGCAGATTTTAAAGAAACATGGTATAGGTACATCATGGGAAACTAAGCGTGGTTTTGCTAGACCCAGCCATTGTTCACAGTGCCCTAATGAATTTGATACTATTCATTATAAACTTAAAGGCATCTGTAGAGAATGCTCTAATAAGGAAAAAGCTAAAGGGTATGATGCTATTCGTAAAATGGTCACATGTCCTAATTGCAAGACAACATTTCAAATTAGAAAGAAAGACCCTAGAGTAATTTATGCTGCTCCTAATGACCCGTTCTGTAGTTATAGATGTTCTGCACTATATAACAAGGTAGGCAATAAATATGGGTTTGGGTCAGCTATTAGATAATGAGTAATATACAAAATGAAAAAGTATTAGAGTGGTTAGTAGAAGAGTACCAAGAACTAGGACATTCTTTTGAAGATGCGGTAAGACTAGCAAGGGAGAAGTTTGAACAACTCCCTGTGCCAGACATGGATGATTAGTTAATTCTTAAACTGTGGTAGAAATCGACTTCGTGTTGCGTTCGGACATCACAGTCACACGGGCTACTTTTATGAATACAATCCACTGGTTCGTCAATATGTTCTATATGCTTGTAATCTTGTATAGACATTTCCTCTGAACTTTTGGGATGATAACTATGTCCTGTGTTTAGTGTGTCAAATAGTAGTTTAAGTATGTTCAACGTCGATATGTTATCTCCTTTCTTATTATAAGTATTATTCGTTTTCTAGTAATTCATTAGCAAAACGATTTATTCGTTTTATATCATCAGTAGTAAGAACTTGGGCTGCAACTTCATTTGGACTCAAACCATCTTCAATATAAGATTCAGTATCAGTACGTAATTGACCAAATCTTGATGCTACTACTTCATCTACAAATTCAAATAGCGTTGCCTCTAATTTTTCATTGCTCGCTAATTTTTGTTGTTTATTTGGTGCAAGCGAACTACTTATAGCTGCATCAACTGTATCATTTGCAAACGTATTTACCTGTCCTGGTGATGTGCCAGCTCGTTCTTTTAGTTCGTCCCTTGCCATCTCAGACAAAACATTTATATCAGCGTCAATTATCTGATTTAACATTTTGGGTGACTGACGTTTTAGATTCGCTTGGATTTTAGGATACGCTTTTGAACCCATGGCAGAACCTCGACTCTTTATGGAGCTAAATTCCTCTTTTAATTGTTCTAATTGTTTAGGGCTAAAGGAGTCAGCACTAGACTTTCCTTCTGCCTTAGGGTCTTTAATCCAACGACCAGGTTTATCTGGGTTGCCCGATTGTGGCACAAGCCCTCTTGATGCTGCTTCTTGTGCAGTCATTGCCTTTCGGATTATCTTTGCAATTTCGTTTATATTATCTTGTGTGCTCATGTTGTACCTCTGTATTAATTTCCTTGTTTAGTTGAGCCCCGAAGTTGGGCTATTTGTTCTCCAAAAGTTGGTATTTTAGGCTTCATAGATTCTTGATTATCTGGGGCAAAAACAGACTTTAATCCCGAAGAGCGTTTTGTTGGTTTGGATAACGGGGGTGCTATTACTTTTGGGTTTACACCCCCAACTTCAGCCAACCTATGTTTTACATTATTCAGTTGCTTCCCCCATATACGAGACATTTGTGTGTCCCCCTTCTTTTTTGAAACATCTTGCCCTTGTTTAGCTTTTAAATATAAAGCAGCTAATAAAGTTTTTTGTTTTATTATTGTATCAGCAGCCACAGATGGGTCAGTAGTCCATGACGCAATTCGTGATTTACTGTACTCACCTAACACGCTATTATATTGAGCAGTTGATACTGGTCCGTCCACTAATTCTCTTGCATCTGCAATAAGTGATTCTTGTGAAATCGTTTTCTGTGAAAGAGCCTGTTCTACCTTAGGGTCAATTGACCATTTACCAGAAGATTCACGAATATACCCAATCCTATCTTGCATGTCGTTGTCTACTTTTTTATTGTCCGCTGTTTGTTGAGCTATTGATTCATCTTTAACCCAACGACCATCTTCTCTTTGTTTTAGCCCTCTGTCTCTCATACGAGCCGCAACTTCCGAATCGCTTTCTTTAATTAGTTGTGCAATTTTTTGTATGTGTGTTTGATTTTTCATCATATACTCCATGCTTTAGTAACTAAATAATAAATTATCATATAATTACTGTCAACTAACCATTGAACTTAAGCCAAGCATCAAGGGATTTTTTATAATCTACTTTATTATTGGATTTATAAATTCTTGGCGATGTATAAAATTTTCTCTTTGGGGCTTCTGCTTTTTCTATTGGCTCTTGTAACTCTGCTTCAACTCTATGTGTATGTTCGGTAGTAGCTAAACAACTACCATCGGTGCAAGTAATAGATGAGTCCATACCTTCAGTTTTTAGAAGGTCAAACTTAGCCTCTTGATTTACACCTTTTTCACATACCGTTATCTCACTAAGCTCGAGTTCATCAACTTGCATGTATGGCATGTTCGCTTTCATCATCTGTTGTGTCTTAACAGCTGAACCAGCAATTGAATAGCTCTTTAGAGTGCCATCAGATATTTGCTCTAACACACGTTTAGCAATGTTGGTGTCTCCTCTTAACTCGGTGATAAAGAATAAACCTTTTTCTGAGTCTACCCCTGATTTAAAGACTTGTCCGGTTTTAGTTATATAAGCAGGAAGTGCCCAACCTACTTGTACGTCAGAATGTAAAACCATGGTATTGCGAGTTCTAAAATTATCCATGTATTTATCAAACGCTTTTTCTAATGCGGCAGTTGTAATTAAATGTCCTTCACGGTCAATGACTTCAACCGAAGCTGGTCCACCTACTACAACAGGGTCGTTAGTAATGGCATTAGCGGCAGTCATGTAGATTTCATTATCTGGATATGCTCGTGACAACGTAAGGATTTCGGCTTCACTTGCAAACCCTGCATTATATAACCTTTCAAATTCATCTAAGGCTTTAGCAATATCTTCAATTGTTGTAGCACCGTACTGCTTTTCTAAAACGGTTATAGGCGATGCATCATCGCTTATCTTTTGGTACATATCAAGATTAACGCTATTCATGTATTACACTCCCCAGATTACGCCACGAATGGTAGGCGTACCTGATGCTGATAAAACTGATACGGTTTCGGAAAATGCTATAGGAAACTGAGTCTCAAAAGATTCCCCTGCCCCTACTGGTATTCCAGTATCTGATGTAGCAACATGGTCAAATGCCACATAAACTATTTCAGCTCCTGTACTGGATTCGTTAACAACTTTAATTCCCCTTATGCCAGTCATGCCTGGTCTTTTAATTGATGTACTTGCATTAGCAGTACCTGTCCATGCATGATTTAATCCAAAGGCCCCATCAACATAAGTGCTAACAGCAGTAGTATCTTCTCTAACTTCAAACATAATTTTATCTGCGTAAAAGTTAATGTTATGTTGTGCTTGAGTGGTAAGGTATAACCGATATGCTGCTGCGTCTGTAGAACCTGGTACTGCATACGATGCGGTAACACGAGTCCAAGAGGTGGCAAGGCTACTACTTCCGGAAGTTGCTAAAACGGTAGTTCCGGCAGCATCTCTAATTTCTAATTTAACTGCACCACTTGCAGAAGCTCCCCTATGCTCTAGTTGAACTGATAAGTATTGTGGTCGGACACTAAATGGGATCATTGGACTTTCCCAATACCACCCTTCACCAGCAGCTGAGTTATCTGGGTTTGCTAATAAACTTGCAGCCCCTACCGATTGTTGTCCAGTGTCTCGTGAAATAGCTGATCCGGTAGCTGTATATGTCCCGATGTCGGTTGCTTCGATTCTTGGGTTGGTAACCCAGTTGGTTGCTATCTCACCCTGACCGCAAGTTAACAATGTAGCAGCCGTTGTGCTAGTAGCTTGTCGGAATGGTGAATACTTTGTATATGCGTGAGTAGATTGTCTTGTCGAAAGGTCAGCTTCCCAACCCCTCCAATCTGTATGTCTGTCTGCGTTCGGCATAATAACTCCTTACGTTAATCTTTCATTATTGATGTGACTGCCATAAGAGAAGCGACAACAGCAGCACCATGAACTAACATAAAGCCCATTAACATGAGTAAGCTCTTAGCTCCATAAAATCTGCTCCTCCATCCCCTTAAATCCTCTAATTCGGAATCTAGGGCTTCTAGTCGTGTACATAGTGTTTGATTCAATTGTGATTGGGTTTCAATATAACTATCTAGCCGTTCCATATAAACTGCTAAATTTACTTCTGTTTCAGTAGCCATTTAATCCCCTAAATGTCGTTTTTAATTTTATATTGAGTTTTCAATTTCTGATGCTTTTCAAAAGCCATTCACTACACTTAGGTTTCAGGGAGTGCAACATATTTCAGAAACACTCCCTGAGGATAGGCGTTTAACTTATCTTAGTTTAAGTCAGCAATTTTTGCCTGAATCGCCATGTTGTAGCAACGTAATTCTGCCATTGTATATATTAAACCTCGAACAACTAAGCTGTTAGCAGCATAGAAGTCTCTGTTTTCAACATAAGTGGTAGGCTGTGCTACAGCAACTTCTAATGCAGAAGTATCAAGTACATATAAGTTTGAACCTAATACTGCATCGGAAGTGGAAACTGATTTAGCAACGTCTGCGTCAGGAATTATAGGAATTCCTTGGTAGGTCGCTAATGTTAGGCCGGTCCTAGTGCCAGGGAAGGTTTTTTCCTGCCCGACACCTACGACAACCTCTTCAACTCCCATATATCTCTGAGAAGAATTTAGTAGTCTCTCAAGTGCGTAGTATTGATCATGACCGCATACTATAAGATTTGGGTTACCCCCATTCTCTCTAATAGCTTGTATACAATTATCTATCAATTGTAGTGACAAGGCTCGTCCAGTGCCACCGTTGTATTGAACGGATGCACCAGCGGACCATCCACCAGCAGTTCGAGTGTTAATGCTTAAGTCATAAGCTCTTACTCTTGAGGTCTGGTTACCTACTTCAGCACCGTCTCTCATTACGAGATCGTCAATTGAAGTTAAACCAGCTCTGCTGTAAATGTACGCAATATCGCCATCGGCAAAAGTAGTTCCGGTGGCTACTGTAACAACACCAGTTGAGGTGTTAACAGCTGAAACAACGGAACCTGTCTGTCTGTCATGGCCCGTTGCACTAACGTCATATTGTGCCACTGCATCCCCTATCTTAAACGATGAAGCCATACTTGCGGGCACAGTAAAAGTTGTGGTAGCACCTGCGGATGTAATCATAGCGGAAGATGCGAGCAGCTCTTCGTTGATTTCTTTTGCATGGTCTGTAGAAGCCTGTTCAGCTTCCAAAGCCAAAACATCACCAACACCACCTTCTAATCCACTTGAGAAAATGGATTTGACGGAAGCACCAAAAGTTGTACCTACAATTCTAGGTAGTGAACTAATGGTTTCAATGTTGGAAATGTCTACAGTTGGAAGGCTACCAGTCTCGGTCACGGGTCGTGAGCGTTGACTTCCTCTGTCAGTACGGACCCTCCAACCAGCTGATGAACCCCATACGGTTCGTGGTATTGCATTAAAGAAACGAGTTTGGTTGTTTAAACCTTGCCACACCTTTTTTCCATAGGTCGCATTGAAGATGCCGGTGGCAGTATCAACTGTAAAGTATGACTGTTTCTTCAAATAGTCAGGGCCAAAGACATTAGACATCATGCCTTGTTCGCTTTGGCTCAAGTATTCTTGTAAACTTGGGTTAGCCATAAGAAAAATCTCCTTTTATAAATTTAATTATTCACCTAGTAATTCTCTAGGTATTCCGTTGGTATCTCCTGCTTCTATCTTTTCCTGCATGTCTCGAAGCTGCTTGAAAGATAAACTAGCTAATTGTTCTACAACGTCTTCAGAATTAACTGGTGCGTTGCTCTTGGAGATGTATGGAGCTTCGTCTACTCCTAATGATTGGGTTCCCATTGTGGTTATTTTTCGGGATACTGGTGCTTTTAATCCAGTCTCTTCTTTAAATCCCATTTTCCTTAGCCTTGCTTCGGACTCAGCTTTTACAGCTTTTTCGATGCGGCTGTCGGTATCTTCTAATTGTTTCTCTAGGTTAGCAATCTGCTGTCTTAAAGATTTTTCTATATCCTCACCATTCTTGTACTTCATTCCCTTTTCCATGTCATCGTCTTCGTCTTCTTCTTCGTCTAGGTCCAGATCCATATGCTCATCAGTGTGTTCTTTCTCAATGGGTTTTTGAACTTCTTCAGTGCCTGGTTTTGGAGCATCAACTTCTTCTCCATCATCATTTGCTGTGTAGTCACCATCCATAGCTTCTTTAATCATTTGAAAAACGCTTTTGGAAACGTCAGCAACTAATGACTCTCTCTCTGCAGCCTTTTGGATCTCTTCTTCTTTTGCAAGAACTACTTCCTCTTCACGGCTAAGCTTTGCATCCATTTTATTTAAAACTTCTGCAATTGCATTTAAAGCCAAGGAATTTCCTTCCAACTGCTTTTGTATGTCGAAATTGTCTTCTGCCATCTTGGTCCTCCTATAAAATATTTTTTATTTACTCTATAAAAGGGTTGGTCTAAGCCACTTCCGACCCTTTTGTAATAGCAAGTGTTTGTATGGCATAACTCATACAGTGTGATTATACTCACGTTTTTAAAAAACTCTAAAATATCCTATTTAGATTCTAATTAAAATCAAATAGTTGACAGAATATTTTAATAAGCGTATCGTTAATTTCATCAAATATAGGAACGGTGATATACATGAATATATATAAAGATATAAACGAGCAAGAAATAATAAAGTGTTCAATATGTTTTAACGACATAGAGGTAGAGCCCAGCGGTTGGAATCAAGGACACAATGCTGCACCTGTAAACGCAGGTCGATGTTGTGGTGACTGCAATGAGTTAGTGGTAATACCTACAAGGATGCAAATTATATATAGCAATATAAACAAATCTAATTAAAAGAGGCGTGGACTCTAACATGCCCCTAGCCAAGACCTGAGCATAGTCTTTAAAAGGCTCACCCTTTTTTATATAAATATTTGACAACATTATTTATATTTGGTAAGCTAGGCTTAGATTAACTAAACGGAGGTGAACACAAATGAAATACACAGTAAACGCCACTAAGGAACATCATTACTACATGGAAGTAGATGCGGAAAGTCCAGAAGAAGCTGAAGAAAAAGCAAAAAATTTGCAAAGAGAATGGATATGGATGGCTAACCCAAGTTTAATAAATATAATTGACGTACATGAAAATAGAAGTAGGAGATTAAATAAAAAGGAAGGTAACTTATGAACGAAGCAGCAAAACAAGAACTAGACCAAATCATGGAATTACACTGGCAGGAAACCATTAAAGCATTAGATGAAGAGGAGAGTAAATAATATGGAATCAATTAACTATGAATTTGAATGCACCAACTGTAGCCCGACATGGTATACAGAGCAGCCTAACTATTTAGACATGGCATACCCTGGCAATGAAGAAGCATTGCAGCAGTACGATGATGTATTGTTTGCTTACTGCACCCATTGCAAGTGTGTCACTGAGTTTTCCCCAATCAATCAAGAGCCTGTATCGTTTGAAGAAGCGTTATGGGCTCGTACTAAAATATAAGGAGAGTATATAAAATGACTACACAGAACGAAACATACAAAGACTTCCTAGCACATCAACTTAAGAAGATGTACCACAACTACAGACTTGATGGCATGGGTGAACATGAAGCACTTGACCGTGCCATTAAGGTTTGGATCCTAGAAAACCGAGCATTATAAGGAGAGTAACTAGAATGGGTAATAATCAAATATGTAGAATTTGCCAAAAATCCAAAAAAGAATGGGAATTAACTCTTAACGGTTGGTGCATTGATGGAAGATTGTGTATCAACGAGTTTGAGCCATCCGATGGAATGGATGAACAAATTATTGATTATGAGATGTATGTTATAGGAGAAGAATAAAATGACGTTAGAGAATTTAAATCAGCAGCAGGTAGTCGCTTATGCATTAGCTATGGCGATTACTGCACCTAGTGATAAAGAAGCAGACCAGGCGGTAGGTATTGCAGAAGAGATGACAAAAGGATTAACTCCAAAGGATGTAACCTTAGCAAAGTTCAAAGCACATGAGTTAGTGGAGAAAGATTTTATTATGATGACTGATTCTGAAGTGTGTGAATTGTTATCACAGGCGGCAAAATGGTAGTGAAAGTATTTTCAATGTTTTCTGGTATAGGGGGCTTTGAATATGGGATGCTGCAATCTAAACATGAGTTTGAGATTGTGGGGCATTCAGAAATAGATAAATACGCAAACCAAATATACGATAAACATTTTAAAGGAGTTACAAATTATGGAGACGCAACAAAGATTGATCCCCGAACCCTCCCCGACTTTGATCTCTTGGTTGGGGGATTTCCTTGCCAAGCATTCAGCGTGGCAGGACTCAGGAAAGGACTTGACGATACAAGAGGAACACTCTTTTTTGATATCGCAAGGATTCTCGATTACAAAAGACCCAGAAATTTTCTGCTTGAAAATGTTAAAGGTTTACTATCTCATGACAGCGGAAAAACTTTCCAGACAATGCTTGGGGTTCTCTCCGACATGGGGTATGTCGTTGAATGGGAGGTACTTAACAGCAAAAATTTCGGAGTCCCCCAGAATAGGGAAAGAGTGTACATTATCGGACATCTTGGAAGAGGAAGTAGAAGACAAATATTTCCTATCACACGAGATGACAGAGAAGTTACTAACAGATGATAAAAATAAATCAGCTAAATAATCCAACATTAAATACTATGCAAAACGGAAGAAGGCAACCATTAATTGCGATCCCTGTGATTACACCTAATAGAGCTACTATGCAGCAAAACGGAAGAAGGTTTAAAACCAATGGTGAGCCAGCGTTTACGTTAACAGCACAAGATATGCATGGAGTATACAATGGTATAAGTATCAGAAAACTTACGCCTACTGAATGTGAGCTATTGCAAGGATTTCCTAAAGGCTATACTGAAGGATTCAGTGATTCGCAGCGTTATAAATGTTTAGGTAATGCAGTAACTACACATGTTATAACAGCACTTATGGATAGGATGTATGATGAATAATATGGATAAATATATAGTTCCAAAAGGAACTTGGGAATGTTTACAACGCAGAAAACAGCAGCATAAAAAATTGGGGGAGGGGTTTGGGTATAGTTTAAATACTGGGAAAGACATTAGTAGAACTTTATCGGCACGTTATGGAAAAGACGGAGGTGAAATACTCATTGATAGGGGAGAAGGTAAGCGACCAAGAAAATTAACTGAAATAGAATGTGAAAGATTGCAAGCCTTTCCAGATAACTGGACAGAAGGTTTAAGTAAAACGCAAAGATATAAATGTTTAGGAAACGCTGTCACAACCTCTGTAGTAGCAGCAATATTAGACAGGATGTATTAATATGATAAATAACTTAGCATATGAGCAAGGCAATTGCGAAATTTATAATTGTTCTTGTTTAAACTTACCTATAACTGATAATAGCATAGACTGTGTCGTAACTAGCCCTCCGTATTGGGGATTGAGGGATTATGGTATTAACGGACAATTTGGTCTTGAAGACTCGTTAGATTCTTATATACAAAATTTAGTAGAAGCATTTAGAGAAGTTTGGAGAGTTTTAAAGCCTACTGGTACTGTTTGGTTAAATTTAGGAGATACTTATTCTAATTCGAACCTTGGATTTAAGATCAGTGGGGTTAAAGAAAAGGAACTTATAGGTATTCCTTGGCGTGTGGCTTTAGCATTACAAGCCGATGGATGGTATTTAAGGCAAGATATTATTTGGCACAAACCGAATCCTATGCCTGAGGCTGTCAAAGATAGGTGTACTAAATCCCATGAATATATTTTCTTATTAACTAAAGACTCTAAATATTATTATGATAATGAAGCTATTATGGAAGAAGCAAAAACTGGTAAGCATACAAGAGTTAGGGCAAGTAACTTTAAAAAACAATCTCAGATAGATGGTAGATATGTCGGAGGTGGAAGACCTGAAATTATTTATTATGATGGGATGAAAAATAAACGAGATGTTTGGACTGTTCCATTAAAAGGATATAAGGGAGCACACTTTGCGGTATTTCCTGAAACTTTAATTACACCCTGTATTTTAGCTGGTAGTTCTGCTAAAGGTTGTTGTTCTGAATGTGGTGCACCATATAAACGAGACTTTAACATTATTACCAAGCCTGAACGCAGTACCACTAAAAATCGAGGGAATATGTTAAATGTTATTCCAGGCAGGGACAAACTTTCACGTTTAAATAGTAAAGATATGGAAAGCATCAAAAAAGAATTTAAAGAATGGGTACCTACCTGTAATTGTCAGGCATCTATTGTTCCTTCTGTGGTATTAGATATTTTTTCGGGGTCTGGCACAACTGTGGTAACGGCAATTAAAAACGGAAGAAAAGGTATAGGCATTGAATTAAACCGAGAATATGTGGAATTATCAATTGACCGCATTAAACAAACTTCAATGCAGCATGGTCTATTATGAAATATACATATAAGTTACAAAGAACATACACCACAGAATCCACAGAAATGACCGTAGAAGCCGATACATGGCTTGAAGCACGGGTTCTGGTACAAAGATCCATTAAACAAAACAACGCCTACAAGAACGCAAAAATAATCAGAACTAAATGAGGATAAGCTATGAAAATTAATGAGATTTATAATGAATCATGCCTAGACGGGCTACCTAAATTAGAATCAGAATGTGTAGATTTATGTGTTACGTCTCCACCTTACGATGATTTACGTTCGTATAATGATTCTGCACTTTGGTCATTGGATATTTTTAAAGAAATTGCAATAGAATTATATAGAGTATTAAAACCCGGGGCAATTCTTGTGTGGGTAGTTGGAGATGCTGTGTATAAAGGAAGTGAGACTGGGACTAGTTTTAAACACGCATTATATTTTATGGACTTAGGGTTTAAATTACACGATACAATGATATATCAAAAAAATAGTTCTTCTTTTCCCGCAAAACACAATGGGAATAGATACTCACAGATTTTTGAGTATATGTTTGTTTTTTCTAAAAACCGCAAACCAAAAACCGCCAATTTAATTATTGATAAACCTAATAATTGGGCTGGATGGACTCCGTGGGGCAATGCCCCATATAGGGCTAAAGATGGTAGTTTTGTTGCTAGAACGCAAATAAAACCCGTTCCAAAGTTTTCTCCTAGAAATAATATTTGGAAATATAATACAGGTAAAAACTTTACCACTAAAGATACCTATGCTTTTGGGCATCCTGCTATGTTCCCCGAATTACTGGCAAAAGACCATATCTTATCATGGAGTAATGAGGGAGATTTAGTTTTAGACCCATTTATAGGCTCAGGAACTACAGCAGCTATGTGCGTAGAAACAGATAGAAATTATATAGGCTTTGAAATTGATTCTACATATTATAATATTTGCAAACAAAGAATTTTAGATCATACAATCAACAGATTATTTTAGTTAAAAATGTAAAAAGCCTACAAGGACACAAAAATAATCCGTGTATATCATGACCCAGGACATTGCTAATCTTTCATATACAATAGCTATACGCCTAGTACTTGTAGTACCCATCTTGATATATTGGATGGGTATTTTTTTTACAAAATTTTTTTTCGTGTATCCCCTGCAGCATAGGTCTGTTTTTTTGAAATATATAAATTTTTGTAGATAACTCTAATTGGCTAGTTTTACGAATATCGTCACTATACCCCCCCTATTTTACGAATCTCGTAACATTAGAACAAATGTACTATTTTGACGATTATCGTAATGCTGCTTGCGGATTTCGTAACCATGTTCGCACAATATACATTATGTAAACCTTTTTCAGCTGATCTACCTGTCATTTAGCACTTGACATTACATAATATGTGCTGCAGACCATGTTGCAGCTACGAAAAAACAACACCTGGTTACGGATTCCGTAGCATTTTGCTATGTTTTGTTACGAATATCGTAGCACACGTTACGATATGTGACTATGACGGATTTCGTAGCTTTATATTACGAATTTCGTAATTAGACCTATTAGAACATTTGTTCGGATTTTTGGGCGTGCACAGCACGCTGATAAATATATACACTAATAACAGGATGAATGACTATTACACAATATGCTCATAATGCTATTTCTAGCTACGTACACAGCCTATATACACATTAATGAATGATAGTACCACAAAGCCCTGGTAGTGCTGCTTATTTTCTAATTAGAGGGAAGTTTATACATTATTTTATAACAGTATCGACAGATCTGGTCAGAGAACTCTCCACATGCTTTACATAGCATTGGGAACCAGTCATGTTCTGGAGATTGGCAGCAGATAGATACTTCTATACAGGTATGACATTCGTTGTGTTCATCTATAGTGTTGTCTATCATTTGTTTCTTCTCCTTTGTTCTTTATGTGGTTATTAGTTCTTCCTCTATCTGTTTAACCGCCCGCAGGTTACAGGCTATGGCATTCCAGTCCACATCCCCAAACACCCTTCTGGAAGTCTTAAGTGCCTTCCTATACGATAAGGTTGTGCCATCTGGATACTGCTTTATTACAAAGTCGCTGTAGGCGTATTCATGTATTGATAAGTATTTATATAGAATCTTACTTACCCGCTCCCTGTCTTTAACCTTTAGCAGCACCTGTGATAAGTCTGTCCAGGTGTATTCAGTTAAGATAAAGAAATCTCTTATCATTGCTGTTGGTTCATTCATCGTTTCGCCCGTGTTTTCTTAAGATAGACCCAGTACTGTGATCCATTAGTTCCGGTCTTCCTTACAAAATTATATCGCCTGTTATTACGTATTCTTTGTTCCTTGATAAACTTGTCCTGGTAATATGAGGTCAATACATCAGAATATAAATACCCAGCTGCTTGATACCGCATAATAAAGTGTTCTGATAAGGCTTTCCAGTGTATATTACCGTAGCCTAATTTCTTTTTCCCCGCAGGCAAATTTCCTTGATCCTTCATATAATATTCCAAGTGATATCGGAAAGTCATGTCATCTAAAGATGAAAGATAGAGCTCAAGGATTAGCTCCTCAATAGATGCATCTCCCTGTATGTATTTAATGATATTCAGTGTATCTGAACTCATCTCAATATACCTTACCTTAATAGTTTATATTACTATTAATGATATATGATGTACCGTATCCACGTCAACGCATTTGTACACTAATATCAAACAATTTATTCTGTATCTTTATAGATCCCTAATGCTTTACCTATACTAGCCCACTCTTGGACTGTTAGTTTTCCTGATGGGCCTACTGCTTTAGTTATAGCGTTTAATAAGGTGGCTTTGTTCTTAAAGATGGCCCCTAAGTCATCATCATCCTTATAAGTCTCTCTAGCCTGCTCTAGCAGCGTTGTATCATTAAGTCTGCGGTTGAAAGCCAGCCCTAACTTTAATCCTTCATATCCTGGAATACCTAATTTATATTGTGCCATGTTTTCCTCTCTGTTCTAGTTTCGTAATGCTTTTGCTACGTTAGTGAAATCTCTGGTAGTCCATTCCCGTGAATTACTGATCGGTTCTAATAAATCCCCAGTCAACAAGATATTCTCTGCCTGTAGATAGGCCCAGACATTTACAACAACTAAGGTACTAATTAAATGACTTAATCCATATTCATCAATGAAATAATCTACTGCTTCTTCTGGAAATTTCGGATACCATTTTCGACATCTCCCGCTTAAATCAGCCAATTCTTCAAAATCTGCCATGTTGTACATCATTTGCAGCACCTCCTTTAAGCATTATACTGAAATAAAAAGAAATGCCAGAACACATCCCCATGCTCCGGCATTCAAATTGTTTCCCTAAATTGTCTACACCCTCCTTCTAATAAATTGTTATATCTGCCTCAGTAGCATTTCTCTCTGGATATGCTTCTAAGTACTCCTTACGGAGCTGCCATTCGGTCGGTCTACCAGGATATCTTTTTTGTACTTCCTTGTCTCGCCATAGACGATATAAAAGTTCTTGTTTTCTATTAGGCATTACACTCATTCTCCTTTTCTAAATATGGAACCCACATCTCACATGCTGTACAGAATCCTACTCCATCATCTGTATCGACCCAGCTTGCCGCCCCACAGCACTCTGACACCTTAGTGTCTGGGAAAATCACTAGCTTTGTTGGTTCGGTGTCCAGCTTGTTATTAACCATTCTGATCTCCTTCTCTATTACTACGATTTACCAGTAGCTGCTAACAGGTGGGAAAAGTTAACCATCTCATTGGTTCTGTTAGCAGCTACAGTGCCTTTAGGTCTTATAGCACGAAAGCAGACATCCTACCACATTCACGAAAGCGATGTATTCTGCTTTAAACATTATAGCAGGTGTCCCCTAATAGTGAAGCGGCTACTAGGGGACTGGTTACGGAGGTAACCCTATGGACTAATTTGATATTGAATTGCAGGCTTTTCTACATTAATTGTTCTAATAGTCCCATATGCAATTCTTCTGCACCCTGGTTCTGGCTTTGCTAACATATCTATCACCAATTTTGAATTTCCTGCTTCTCCCTCATCATCTGGAGTATTTTCAAATAAGAATGCTCTATACCCCTTCTTTGTAATATTGTTTACCCTCATCATTGATCCATAATGCTGCTTGAATACTTGTCTAACATCTTTTGATTTTATTGGTATGATTTGCATAATTTACCTTCCTACATTTCTGATTTCTTATACATTAAACCATACATAAAAATCATTGTCAATTAGACATCCCATCAAGATATTCCGAAACTATATCTTGTGTGATGTTTGGAAACCCTGCTGCTATTAATGCAGAACTAGTCGCCTTGATTAATTCTAATTCCATGCTAGATAGCTGTTCTGCTAATTCGTCTGCTAACTTTCTTAATCGTGCTGCTGCCTTCTGTTCATCGTCAGGAGCCGTCTTTATCAATGCTAATACCAGGCAAAGCCTCTTTGCGACTGTCAGGTCGCCATTATAGAAATCTATCATCGTTCATGCTCCCTTCTTTCGTATCGCTTTACTTGCCAGCGAACTAGGATGGCTATTAACACTCCAAGAGTTAGGCTATCAAATAGAGCCACTAAGGCAATCCCTAATATGATAGCCAATTGGTTACGTAGATATAAGCTCGTTAACTTATTCATAGCTGATCTTTATACATTCGTTTTGCTTTTAGCCCCTCGTACATGTGTACCAAATCCACGCTGCTGTGTAGCACACGAGTACGAACACGTAACCCCTGTCAGTGGAGCTGTACTTTGAATTTTATCTGCATATCGTTGTTTTCCACGTAACCTATTGTTATAGGCATATACACTAAGAATAAATGGTTTCTTACAATAGTCACAAATAAACTTAGAATACTTTTTAGCTAAGCGTCTAGCTGTCCTACATTCAACGCAAATTCCATCTTTTCTACCAGTAGCACTTGCAGGTAACCATTTATCACATTCAGTGCAGTTCCTAAAAGTCTTGTGCCTTAAAGCAAGTGTATTATCTGCATTATAATTAGGGTCATGCTTTGACAAAATTTGCCTAATGCGTTCACGGCTACAGCCCATAGCGTCCCCTATTTTTTGTAGTGATATAGTTGGGTCGTCTATACGCATCTGCAAAACTTCCTCTACATCAATTGCTAGTCGCTTATTATTTCGTTTGCTTGGCTTATGAACAATCTGTCGCATTTCAACAATACCTAAATCAGAAGCCGCCTTTATAACAGAATAAGTTTTTCCATAAGATGCACCAGTCAAAGAAGCAAGTGCCCGTATACTCAATGAAGGATTCTCTTGTTTAAGTTTAAGGACTTTTACTCGAAATTTATGACGATTCTTTTCCGCTGGTGTTATAAGCATATAATCTTCCATTAATACTCCCTTGTAATGGGCTTACTAAAGAATCCCATCTCTTCTAATCGCTGCTCTATAAAGTCCTCTGGATCACCCACTCTGCCTTTTGCCATCTCATAGGGCATCTGGGGTTCAAAGTATGAGCATAAGGCTAGATGAAAGGGTGTACCAGTTTCAAGGTAGCAATGTTGCTTGGCTCGCTTTGCATCGTGTGGGTATCTATCTATTATTTGTTTAACTGAATCATACATTTATCATCTCCATAATTTTGAATATAGCTAGGGTAATGCATAACATATTGACTTGTCAACTATTAGTTGGTATCGTCAATCTGTACTTCAATTTGAGATAATAGTGTTCTGGCTACCTCTTCACGTTGATATTTGCTTTGCAATAATAGAGCATAAATCTTTCGTTTAAGGTTATAGCCGACAGGCTCAGGGCCTATCTTAATATAAGAGAGTGCTACTTCTCGCAACATATATAAATCCGTATCGCATACTTGTATAGATGCATCCTTACCTTGGTTCTTAGGATCAGTAGTAAATAAGACTGCCATACCAATCTTCTCAATCAAGTCTATGGGTGATGGGATAGACGCTATATGCTGCAAGGGTCTAATTGATGTAAAAGGTCCTTCATCTACATCCTTTTCTAAAAGCATAGAAATACTATCATCAATGAATAGGGCTTCTCTACGAGTTAAATATAATGTTTTATCTGCCACTTCGTCTAAGTAATCTCCATCTTGATATATATGCTCGTCCATATTAGCTCCTATTAATTGTAATGTATGAGTCTATCCTATGAACTCTGCTGCTATTTTTCTGTCGGCTTATCGTTATTATATTCTTTTGGCTCATAATCTGAGGGCACTTCAATATGAAACATGACTGTAGAATTTTTTTCCCCACATGAATTGCATGAAACAGTTGACACTTTTGCGTCAGTTGGTAAACGACTTACAACTAATGTAGCCCGATCTCTATCACATATTGAGCAAATTGCCAGGAATACCTTCATTGAGTCCTCAGTTTCAATTTTAATATGTGCCCGTACATGAGCTTCTAATTCATCTCTATTCATTATACTTTCACTTTGGCGATTTTAAAGGATACTCCTCGTTCTTGAAAAGCTGTACGCAATTGTAAATATTCATCTACACCGATAAACTGTTTGACTATTTGCAAATACATACCACAAAAATACGGCCCGTGATGATCTGGATTATCCGAATTATAATTTAAACAATGAGCCATCTCATGACATATGATAGGTAGTGACTGTGCTACTGGAAATGGCAGCACTATTTTTGTTTTGGTGCTGTAAATAGGTTCGGCTCCGGTTACTAGCCATAAATCTTCATGCTGAACTCCTTCAAAGCATTCTTGGTCTGCTAACTTTACTACTGGAGTTCGTACTCCGCCCCACTCTGCAATTGCTTGTATGAGCTCTTTTACATCTTCAGCAGTCATATATATAAACTCTTTCCAAAACTTACATTGTGATTCAGCATGATATACCCTATCTCTCTGATAATCTCTTATCTCTTTGTTTGGAATATGTCCTCGATAACTTTTCATATTATTATTTGTCTAAAAAGGATATCTGTGTATCAACCTCTTGAGTATCTTGCTTAGTGTAATATTCAATTCTAGCTTTGGCTATTTCGTAATATTCTGGTTCTAACTCTATACCAATAAACTTAAATCCTAAATTAGTCGCCCCTATTCCTGTGCTGCCACTTCCCATAAACGGGTCTAAAACAATTCCATTTTTAGGCGTGATTAATGTACATAAATATTCCATTAATGCTATTGGCTTGACAGTTGGATGAGTATTTTTTTTAGCAGAAGATGTCGCAGAATCTAAACTCCCATCTATTCTAAACATATAAACCCCAGTTTTATCTTTAGTCTCAAATCTATCTAACCCAGCTTCACGCTCTTTTTTTGAAACTTTAGGACAATAAAAAAATCTTGCAGGACTTTCTTTTGCAACTGGAAAAGATTCTAAAACTTCATCGCTTCCATCATGCATTACATTAGCTGGGAATCTACCATATGAAACATATTCAATAGATTTTGGCTCCCAATTATCATCATGCATTATACCTAATGAAGACATTCCTGTATTTACCCTTTTCTCTGTACCAATTCTACAGTCATCAATGTTGATGCCACCAGTCCCATGTTTCAAAACATTGTCAGCTATACTCTTTTCACTTAAAGGTTTCCTCGCCATCACAATAGGTTCATGTGCTGGTTTTAATGCAGTTCCCCAGCCTTCCCATTCGGAATCGCCTTTTGTTATATCCCATTTGCCCTCATAGTCACCATAAGCAACCTTTCCGTCTTTAAGAGTCGTTACGCCAAAGTTTTTATCCTCACCTATTTTAACCCTGTCATTACCTAGTTTCTTATCTACTGCTTTGCCTATATTAAAACCCTTCGGAAACCCACTACCATATAACCACATAAGTTGGTCACGAATTTCAAACCCAGCATCTTCTATCGCCACAGCCATACGATGATATGTTCTACTTCCGCTAAAGGCTAATAAATGTCCACCAGGCTTTAATACTTGTAAAGCTAATTTCCATAACTCGGTACTATATGCAATACCAGTAGCATCCCATGTTTTACCCATAAATCCTAATTCGTAAGGTGGATCAGTTACTATTGAATCAACCTGTACACCTTCCGCAATTAATCGTTTTAATACTGTAATATTATTATCACAATGAAGTTTTACCATTCGTTCTCCTTACTTAAATGGTGGTGAGTAAATCAAACCCCCATTTTGCCATAAAGCATTTAAACTGTTCTCTCTAGTTAGTCCAAGTGGCGTAAGGTGTCTATCGTAAACTTCCCCATAGTTCCCTACTTGACGTATTACTTCTTGCATAAACTGTGCTTCAACAGCTAAACCTACATCTAGTACTTCCCCGCCCCCATAACTTACACCTAAGAGTTTAGCTATGCGTGGGTCAAAAGGTTGCTGTACATATCTATCTATATTCTCAGACGTTACGCCTAGTTCCTCTGCTTGAATCATTCCAAAGACTGTCCATTGAACTATGTCGTAAAACTCAGAGTCGTTGTCCCTAGTTACTGGACCTAGTGGTTCCTTCGATAGCGTAGCCCCCGCTAATGTAAGTTCATCTGGGTTATCTAATGTCGCCTGGAAACTTAATAACGCTGATTTATCCATGCTGATTGCATTGCAAATTCCTCTTCCAAATGCCGCACGTAAAGGCATATTAGTTTCAAAAGGTAATATTTTAAACGGGACACCTGCATTGTTAAATGTTTCAACTATATTCCTCTCTGTTGTTGTGCCTGCTACGACACAGATTGTGCTGCCTGATAACTCCATAAGGGTGTCTGTACCCTGAGTTAATGTCTGCATAACCAAAAGGTCTAAGCCTGTATACATGGTATCTGAATAAACCAATATACCTTGTCCATCATAAAAGGTAGTTGCTACAAAACTATTCCCTAGTTTCATATCTCTTGTGGCTGTCCAGGTTGTGTTGCGAATAAGTACGTCTATCGTTCCATCTGACAGTGCTGTAAAGCGTTCCGCTGCTGTTAACGGAATATACTCAACTGTTGGCGTTCCTAGTATAGCCGTAGCTACAGCCTTACAAAAATCAATATCGAAGCCCTCGTAGTTGCCCGTAGAGAGCTTTATTCCAAACCCCTTGAGGTTTTCATTAACCCCACACTTTAAGGCCCCCCTTTGTAAAACGGCTTCTAACGTGTTGGTAGGAGCTGTAGCTACTTCCTCTGTAGTTTCTACTTCTTCTAAACTATTCTGTTCTTCCCCTATAATGGGAAGGTGACGGCATGCTAGCAGGGATAATAAACTAAAGAATATTACTCCTACTATCAGCCAGTCCCGTAGTGTAAGTTTGTTAAACATATCAATGTCCGGCATTCCTATCGTTTAAATGACTTTCCAGCTCATCTTCGAGTTCCTCAAGAACATCCTCTAAATCCTCAATCTCACCCTGAAGGTATTCGATGTTGATGTCCTGAACCGCATCGTCTGGCAATGCTCCTAGTTCTCCTCTGGGCCATTTAATACGAAACTCTGTGTTCATAGATGAGGTATCTTGCATACGTACCACATCTAATTCCAACTGAGTTATCTTTCCTTGTAGTGTAAAGTACACGGATGCAATAGACAATAACATCGCAACAATTCCTACAAGGCTTTTTATATCGAGATTGACCTTTCCCGATTCTGACAGATTTATTCCGTTACCGTTTTTACCCATACTATTTCACCTTCGATTTAATACCACGGGCTTCTTCAAATATAACCTCTTGGTTATCTTCTAGTTTCTTAATCCGCTGCCTAAGGGTAGTTACCTTCTGTTCGATTTTCTTATCGAAGTCTTCATCATGTATATGGAATACATTTTGGTCTGACCATTCCAATAACAGTGCTTCAATTTCACTAACTCGTATATCTAATTCCCCCACATCTTTCGCCATTTCTGCTGTTCCTTCCGATGTTAGACGTTCTTTTAGATGTTCGATTTCTGTCTCCATGATTCCAAAGCGTTCAATAGCCGAATTAGATACTGTAGCATCTAGTCGTTTTACCGTTGAATCTAGTTGGCTCATGTACCATATGATAGCAAAAGCCTGCACTAAGATAACACCCACAACAGCAATGGGTATTTTTAAATTATTCATTAATAGTACTCTCCATATTCCCGTTTCTCTCCACGGATATTTCGTAATTTGAAATAATTAATTCTCGCCCCATTTTTCTAGTGGTAACATTTGAATTTGCGGTATGGTACATCCATCCTCTTTCATATATCTTTGCCCAAGAATACAATTCTTTAATTTCTTCACAATTATCATAGGTTAGGCAAAATAAATGTTTAGTTTTTTTCAATACCTCCAGTAGTTGTAAGTGGTCAGCACGTGTAAATGAATGTAAATATGCACGTTTTTGATCTGCTTTAAAATATGGCGGGTCAATAAAAAGCCATACTTTTTTATCTGAAGGTGCTTCAATTACTTCTATGTATGATTTACATGTAATTTTAACCCCTTCTAGTTTTTGACCTGATTGAATAAGTCTATCTCCCCATTTGTCGGGTTGAACACTTTTCGTTAGGCTAAACCCCCAATTTGGAAGATTCATTATTCCACTATATGCAGTTCTATTAATAACAAAATATCGAAATGCCTTATCGATGTTGGTTTTGGGATTCCATCTTTTTAGTTCTTCAAACAACTCTTTCGATGGCTTAATTTGGTCAATTTTTTTTATGAGCCTTTGTCTTTGTTTTTTGTCTGATACAACTATAAATGAATTTATTAAGTCTTGGTCAATGTCATTAAGCCAAGACGTCTTAGCTTTTGGCATTTTGAAGAAAACTGCCCCACTTCCAAGAAAGGGTTCTCTATATTCATCAAACTTTATACTATTCCAAAAGGGTGCTATGTATTTTGACGCATTATATTTACTACCTGGATATCTTAAGAATGGTCGCACCTTGTCCATTAATAGTACCCCCCATATTCTCGTTTCTCTCCAGATGGTAAAAGCCCAGCTTTGTTTAGTTCTTTAAGAACCTCTCCAAATCCTTCATGGTCAGACATGATAGTACGCATCTCATTGTCGATAACTTTTTGAATTTGTTCAATGCCATCCAGACGTTCTTCTAAATCATCGGCTGATTTAGCATCTATTTCTTGATGCCGTTCTAATTGTGCCTGTAGTTCTTCTATTTGAGCTGTATTAGCCTTCATCTGGCTGTCTAATGATGAAACGTACCATATTAAGGCTGTAGCCTGTAGTACAATAGTAATAATTATACCTAATGAAACTTTTAGGTTACCTAGCTTTATATCCATTTATAATCCTCCTGCTCCTTGTACCGCTAACATTTCTAATTTCAACTCAATTAAAGCATTAAGTTTTTCAAGTTCGGAAATACGGTCAGATATTTCTTTAGTCTCATCTCCTGACATCTGGAAGAGGGTAAGTAGATCCGTCATGGAGATCTCGTCAACTCTATTGTTAAGGCTCTCTACCGTAGCATTTAAATGATCATAGGGTTGTTCATCTAAGGTAGATTGTATCTTTTGAATATTTGCAGAGTTACTAGCAACGGCAGCGTCTATTTGCGATAGATACCATACGCCTCCACCTATCTGTGTGGCAAAGCCTACTAGTACGCTAATGGTGGCTAAGTTAAGGTTAAGCTTCATCTTAGTTCCACCTCTGATCTGATAATAATGAGCTTAGTTCTTCTTCAACAGCTTGAAGTCGGGAGTATAAATCATCAATTTGATAATAGTATGTATCAATTTGATATCGGTTTTCATGAATAATTTGTTGAGTACTTTCTAGTTCAGTCCATAAGTCGTCTAACGCCCAATAAACTTCAGGGGGAATTTCAACAGTGGTCGGTTCATTAACCGATATAGTTGTGGTCGAGCGAGATTCAAGGGTAGCTAACGAGTTACTGATTCTATCTGAATATGACAAACTTCCTAACAAAGCTCCAAATATTAAAACTAATAGAATAACTCCATAAATCGGTAAACTTGAACCTCGCATAATAACATCTGTTATTCAGGGATTGCTATGGAATCTAATAAGTCAGTTGCAGCTTTAGAAAACTCTTTTATCTCTTTTACTACAGCTTTTTTCTCTGCGTTAGTTATCTTTTTGTCTTTCATTGCTTTACCAATAGCTGTTATAACGTCCATGCCTTCATTAAGCACGCCTTTACCGGCTTTGGACTGCCCACTATTCAGCATAAAAAACTGGATACCTAATGTTAAAATTCTAATCATTGTTATTCTCCTTCTATATCTTTACAGTTACTACATGCACATTGGAACCAATTGCCACAGTCACATTGTGCCTTTTGTTCATCATCACATTCACATCCCTGGCAATCACACCCATCCTTGGCTTTACATATACATGGTACCGGATTTTCGCCCTCACAAGCACAGACACATCCATTATCTAAACTTTCTGACATAATCCCCCCTCTGAGTATGCATATTAATTTATTATACTAATAAGTTATTCGTTTTTTGGAACTCCATTTGATATAAGACCTAACATTTCATTTCTAAAATCATATAAAGGTATTTGAGCTAATTTTTTAATGGTAGTTAATTGTGTACCTTCTGGAAACGCTGCTTCTAATAAATCTAATATCCTCCCTACCATTCTACTGTGTTTCTCTAAACAATATTCTTGTTCTGGAGTAACTTTTAATTTGCTTGAATCTGGCATAATGGTTCTCCTCTTATCTTATATAAACTTGAAGGGCATTTTGTTTTCCTAACGCACGATACAATATATCTTTAACAGCACTTGTTAAAAAGAACCTGCCTCTATATGGGCCAGTTGTATTAATTGTTTTCCAGGAACCATCACGACATACAATTGGCTTGCCGGTTTGATAAGTCTTAGTATGAGATCTTACTTGGACTCTCCTCCCTGATGGAGTGGTTCGATAATGACTTTTTATCTTACTTACATAAGGTTTGTTATTTGATGTTCCTGTAAGTGATCCAAACTCTACAGTCCTTGCATAATCAGTATCATATGTAATTGTATATTCGGCCCTGCCACTATTAAAAGTAGCTGAACTCTTTAGTTTGCCTGTACATACTGGCACTCGTTTTTGAGATAAATCAAATATATTTTTTACGAGTTGTCCAAGTGCCCCATTAATTTGTGCTTCCAATTGTCGTTGTGACATATATGTCCTCCGTCTTATATATATTGTACTTATAAAACAGCAGAACTTTTAGCCCAAATCTCTGGCAAAGCATCTGAAAATTTACTGGGTTTATCATCAAACTGATTTAGATATATAGTATCTTTGGATATCATTCCTAACTTGGGATGCCAATAAGTCATTATATGCAAGGGTCTACTTATCACCCCTAAGCGAAAGAATGCATACTCATCCCCACCTTTCATAGTACCACATATGTATACGCTACCATTTCCTATGTCCCATTCATCGTTTCTATGGAAGTGCCCAATAAAAGCACTATCAAAATTCTTTGGAAGTATATTAGGGGAAACTACATTACTAGCAGCATTATTTACCTCCGGTTCAATCGTATGCCTATAATGTAGAACGGACCTCAAATTTGATACTGCTCTAGTAATAGACGTTACGGCTCCTGACCCTGATGCACTATCACCATGCATAATTAATATGTTGCGGTCGTGAAGAGTAAACGTGTTGAAAAATGATGTAGGTATTGAAAAGGTAATATTATCCTGGTCCCTCAAATACGCAGCTACCCATTGATACAAGATATGATCCCAGTCCATTACACCTTTGTCTTTCATTGGGGGCTTGCGGGTCATACGACCATGATTTCCTACAACACAAGGTATGTGTATCTTTTTAAAGTGAGGAGCTAAATACAGTAAAGCCTGACTAATTAAATGTGCCCCACGTATCATTTGATGCACAACATGATCTTCATTAGTAAATACTAATTCATCATGTATATCCCCAGATATAATATCCCCAAGCATAGGAATCACCAATTCATCAACTGGTACAGAGTTTCTTCTTAGCTGCACTAAATTTAATATTGTACTAGCCCATCCAAATAACCGGTTATTAAAGACCTCCATGTCGTACCGATTAAGGCCTGTCATCTGATTATAATCCACCACCTCTCCGATATGTGTATCGGATAATGGGGCAACTACTATTTGTGGGCTTTCACCTTTAATCTTTCCAGTAGGCTTTGAATACTTGATCGGAGCTACTTTTGGAAATGGACTAGTAGCACTATATATAGCTTGAATCAAAGATTCATTATTGTTGGATTTCTTTAATAGCTCTGCGTATTTTTTATTAACTTCACGCAGCCTTGCTTGTAATGTAGCTAACCTTTTATCTAATAAAACTCTATCTTGAAGACGGTCAACCTCAATGCTATCTGGATTAACATTTATCAGCCCAACCTCTTCATTATACCACCGAGCAATATTAGTTCGATCTATAGAAACATCGTAATGGATTTTTAAATAAGCTGCCAGCTCTACCCATGTGGCTCCGGCTAACTTTTTCGATATTAATTCTTCCTTGGCCTGTTCCGGAATTTTGGACTTCATTTGGCATTTCTCTCCTTAATGCTATGGTCTTTCCACACTCCCGACATTGCAATGATTTATCTAACGTGACATATAAGTTACCCGTACATTTCGGACATAACTTATTCATTGCCCACCTCTAATCCCAGCTCATTCTCAGCAAAATCTTTAAAATGTTGGACAGTTGATTTCTTTTTCTTCTTATCATACCGCCCGTATGTGGGAGTATACACACCAGGCATATCCGATGTAAATACAGTCCCCTCTAATTTACGTATTTCTAATAACCAATCTCTCAATAATTCTGTTGATACGCAATCAGATTGATTGTAGGTTTCTAGCTTAGATAATAAAGATTCGTCTTGACTCTCTTTCCATACTTGATAAGTATCTATGCTGTCTAATGCGTCTGTTATATCATCTTCTCGTTTAGACATATAGAACACTTCCAAGTCTTTTAACCCATAATGAGGTTGCGAAATCCTAATTGACTCTTTAACAATAGGATATAAATCAATAAATTTTGATAGTAATGGTTCAAGCACTGTAAGACTTACTCCATGCTTTATGCATAGCTTTCTTAATGCAGTAGGTTCGTAATGATTATAATGATAAATATGTGACTCTGGATGTTCTTCTATATGCTTACTTATATAATTTAAGACTTCAGTAAAAGCAATACGTTCTTCATCTTCGGTATGTGCCCAAAAACTTTTATAAATTCCTTTGGTGTTGTGGAAACCAAATAAATATTCTAAACCGGAATGATGAGAATCGCTTTCCATATCAAAATATAGATCACCCATGTCAGGTGTCGGTATTCTATCCATTCCCCTGCCTTTCGACATAGGTAACAACTCAAATGCGTGTTTATGGTCTTCAATTCTAGTTGCTTGCAACCTGGCTTGCGACTGTAGCTGCCCAAACGCTTCCTTATTTAAATTTATAATCTCCATGTATTCGCAATTTGCTAAATCTTGCAACGAATGAATGCCAGCAGAATGTAGAGCTTGCGTTTGAGCTTTTGTAATGTTAGCTACCGACTTTAATGATATGCGTTCAACCTCTTCCCATTTGTTACACCACATATCGTCATGAATGTTACCCTCTACAATCAAACACTTCCCTTCTTCTAGTTGAAAATAATAGCATGTGCCACACTTTTCTCCCCGTTCTAGTTGCTCAGGAGAAGCTACGGCATATTGTACTTCTTCTTGCGTATATTTTCCCTTCTGAAAAGCTAGGAATTTCTTGAATGAGCCTTGATATCCACTACTATAGGCAGCTTGAGCTACTTCTTGAGCTTTTTCTTTAGTATCAAATGGACCTTGTGATCCCCAATACCATTTACCGTCTTGCTCTTTAATTGGCATTAGATTTCTCAGTGCCTTTAGGTGGTCTACCAGGCAATTCCCTATATCCGAACTGTCGGTTCTCGCCTTTTTCTTCCCGTGCAGCAGCCCATTCATCAATATCTCTATCGGCTTCTGGTGTTGGGGATGCGAACTCCATCATATCTCCAAATCCACCACCAAAATCAGGTTCTTCCTCTTCAGGAGCATTAGCTACCACAAATTGTGCATCTTCTAACGGAACACCAGATTCTTCCGTAGCATTTGCAATCACTACATCAAATCCCATTCCCTTAAGCTGACTAGCCATTGCCACTCTCTGTTGAGCAAAACTTAACCTAGTTGCTTCGTTCTTCTCTTCTGGCACTCTTAGGTGCAAAGACCATTCAGTTATGTTGAATTGCTCTAGGATTAATGGAAATACTTTAGAGTGGAATAATGCTTGATCCCCTTCTACAACCCTAGACATAACAACTAATTGTTGCGTTTGGGTAGACAGGCCACCAAATGCATCAGGTGCTCCCTGCCAAGCTGGAGATACTCCCCACATAGCAGCTATTCTCTCACGTATCTCGTTTTTCACAGGAAGGTAGTCCATCTCCTGCAACGTATGAAACAAGCGTACTAGTTCTGTTCTCCCTCTACCGTCTTGGTTATTGACTGCAACCATTGGGATAAACGAAGGATCCATTTTAACCTGTGCTGCTATGTGCTCACGTTCTCTACGTAAAGACTCAGCATCACTAGTATGTACCATTAACATTGATGATGGAGCACGTCTCTCATAGAAATACCTGTACAGCATCTTATCCATACCAATTAAGGTCAAGGCTTTCTCGAATATAGTCATTACTGGGGACCACCCATATGTTTCTGATGGATTAAATTTGCTTATATGAATAACTTCGGAGTCTAGTAAATATAAAATTCCCCCGCTTTTTTTCTTGTAATAATACATAGCAGGGTGTAAATCTAACTGACAATTAGGCTCAGTACATTTGCCTGGTGTATCTTCAATGACCTCTCTATGTACAATACAAATAAAATGAGCATTCTTAGGATGCCCCTCACCATCTAAATCAAATTCAACTAATGATGGATTTAACCTGCGAATTTCACTTACCTTGCTAGTAATAGTTCCATCATCATCAACCATATAGTCTTTTGCCATAAAAAGAAATGCATCATCAAGAATATTAACGTCAGTGTGAAACATTCTTAATACTTCTTCTAATGATTGTCCAAACCCATTACAAGACTTCATAAAACTTTGAAATTCTTCTAACTGTTCTTTATCGGCCTTATCGTGTAACGCTGCAAATTCAAACCCTCTTCGGAATACTTCGCTAGTGATGTGGTTAATTGGAGCACGAATTTCTTCTACGTTCATAGCTATAGTCTGTAATTCTGTAGCCATCTGTTCCCGATACTGCATTTGGTTCTTAAGATGCGAATTTATAACACCTTCTAATCCAATGCTAGGGGTACTACTTGTTTGGCCTGCCTTCATCAATTGCAACAAGCCGATCTGTTCGTTTAATGATGTAATTTGGTTTGCGAGAGCAGGTATCTCTGGCATATAATCACTGAGCTTCAATGTTCAGTCCCTCACTTAATCGAAATTATCCCTATATACTGATATTTTACTCAAATACCCTAAAAACTCTAAGAATTACTTAAATCAGACATATCCTGAATAGATACTA
>VTLG01005981.1_pt1 | contig 28855 bp, 33 predicted proteins | sample 4694571 | NCBI WGS metagenome assembly VTLG01 (sample SAMN12604809, study PRJNA352737) | marine metagenome | biome: ENVO:00000447; feature: ENVO:00000209|ENVO:00000569|ENVO:01000036; material: ENVO:00002151; isolation source: viral sequences binned using virsorter ...
TATACTTTGTCCTTGTTTTCTATGTTGTCGAACTTTCTTGTTGCATAATATGTTGATACGTCTTCATTAAATTCGGTAAAGCTTTTCATCTTCCCCCGGCTCAACGCCATCTTTGCACTATGCACTATTCTTGATGAAGTCGATTTCTGCATTGCTTCTATTGATTTGGTTTCCAATCCCATAGAACGAAGGAATGCATTATACATCTTTTCAGTTACCTGCTGAAACGTCGGGTTCAGTTGCAGCGCATCGGACATCACGCTCTGTCCCATTGCCCGTCCTTTTGCTGAAGCCCTTGAATACAGTCCTATATTGCCACCAAGATCGTCTGCAATACGCCGAATCTTATTGCCGAGATCCCCACTAAAAAGATTATTTTTAAGAAACAAATACGGATGTTGTTTTATCCGCATCTTTTCTAATAAGAAAGGGGTATCAATTAATCGTTCATCAAATGCATTCGCCCACTCCCGGTACATTGTTAGTTCTTCCGGGTTATTCTGTATTCTGTTTAATCGTTTCTTATACGCTTTAGCGGTTTCTCCTTCTGCCCGTACTATCCATTGCTCTATTGGAAGTTCGTCCCCCTTATCAAAATCAATTTTTTCTGCTATTGTTTCCGGGTCAATGCCATCCGTGTTCCATTTTCCCGGCTGCTTTACCCCTGTTTGTTTAAATCTGGGAAGCACCGCACTTCTAACATCTACATCCGGATTGCTTTCTGCAAGTTTAGCTCCTGCATCTACTGCCTTTTCGTGGTGTATTTGCTTTTCTGCCTGTCGTATGAAATAGTTAGGGTTAACACTTCCTGCAATACCACCAACGCCGCCTCCTAAAAGCGCACCGAAAGCAGTAGCAAGCACAACTTCTTCGGTTGGTTTTGTATCATCTAGAGCATACAAAAGTCCCTCAGATACGCCTGTCTCTCCTGCGCCTATCGCGGCTCCTCTCTTTGCTCCCTTTACCAAACCAAGGCCACGCCCATACATAGTTAACGGAAGATAAGTAAAAGGATTCGCAAACTCCTGTAAGAACCTTGCCCCTGTACCTGTTCCCCCTGCTAAATTAAGCTCTGTACGCAAACGATCGTTCGTTTCAATTCTGTCCATTATCATTTGTGTATGTGCCGGATTCGGTGAATCTTCAAATTCCCCTATATATAGTCCGTATTTGTCCAGTATTCTCGGATCATCTCGTACTGCATTGTAGCCCGGTTCCGGTTTTCCGTTGTTGTCATATTGTAGCTGCATATAATTAGACAATGATTTCCCTATCTGCACAATAGGGTTATCCAGTTGTGCGCTTTTAAGAATATTTCCTAACAATGATTCTGTTTCGTTATACAAATTCATTTGTCCTAAACTGCTAGTCTTCATCCAAGCATGTTCCGGCTTCATCCATTCTGATAATGGCTGCTCTGCTTCTTCCGTCATTATAGGGTCTTCAGGAAAATACACTGGCATTGGGAATTTTAAATCATCATCTACCGAGGCAGCCTTTGTCGGAATAAACTTTGTTTCTTCGCCCTTTTCCCATGCCTCTTTGTCTTCTCCTGTTGATAAATAGCTTTTCATCTTTTCTAAAAGATCTATTTGTTCTGGTGAGTACACTTTTTGTTTTCGCCATTCATCATTCTTATCTGGATGCAAATATCCTCGTATATATCCGTCTAATCTGCTTCGTTCAAACCATTGTTCAAATGGTCGTTTTTCTACATAAGAAGAACCTTCGCTTGGCGTTGACAGTTTTTTGTATACTCTTTCATCCATAGCTTTTTGTTGTGGCGGTTGCAGTTCTGCAAATTCTCTTCGCATACTTGCAAAGGTTGAATCAACTTCGGGTAAATAATGTAACGCTTCTCCTTCATAAAACTTGTCTACATTAGTGTGCCCTACTTGCTTCCCTAATTCTTCAAGATTTCGTGTAACAATAGTAGGAAGACCTGTTTCATTTCCCGGTTCTTCTGGGTGTACAAACTCTATTTCTCCAAAATGTTCTTTTAGATATTCTGGATCGTTAACAATATTAAATTTTTGCCCATGTATATATTTTATATTTCCGGTTTTTACTGTTCGTGCGCTTTCCGTACTGTCAGGCAGTGCTGCCACTGGTGCTGCTAATTCCCTTTCGATTCTATCAAGTTTTTTCTTCTGATCTGCCCATGCCATTTGTTCTGGCGTAAGCGGTACTTCCGGAGCAGGTTCAGGCTCGAACAATGAAGGAGCAATTTCCTTATCCATCGCTTCATCAAAATCCATCGGAATTTCCGGTGGAACATATGGTATGCTTGGGGCTTCTTCGTCAAAGCCACGTTCTGGACTTGGTGTCGGCAATACATTATCTATTGCTTCGCTTTTATAATGATAGTCTGCTTGATCGTCTATACTAGGAACTTCTAATGTCACATCATCAAAACCTTCAGATGAAAAATATTCTTCATCCATAACCCTATCCATCTCCGCTTTGTCTGGGGCTATAAGAGGCTCCATAGTTTCTCCAAGGAGCGAATCATCTATAAATTCCTGTGCAGGAGTTTCGTATATAGGATCTTCAGGAAAATACACCGGCAACTTACTAGGAGTAGGTTTTTCTACCGGCTCTAACCCCATGTCTTCAGGAGATACTATACTTTTATCTTGTTCGCTGCGTTGTATTGCATCTATTTCTGTTGTATATAAATCAGAATTTCCAGAACGGTGTGTCCAATTAATAAATTCCGGGTTTTTAAATGCTCCTTGTGACTGTGGTCCCAATATGCCGTCAACTTTTAATAAAGGAAGGTTATTAGCTGTAGCGTATTCATTGTATACAATCTGTTTAAGTCGGTTTCGATGCTCCGCTAAAGCATTATAAAAGTTATGGTTTCCTATATCACGGGTTACTTTTCCCCAGTTTTGTTGGTTTGCGCTTTTTGTTTTAAATGCAATTAATCTTTTAAATTTGTCTTCTGTAAGATACTTTTCGTCGTTAACAAAATTTAAAATCTGTTCTCCATGATCCTCTTTCCATTGTTGAAATCCACTGTCGTTTAATACCGATTTAAGCCATTTTTTAAGACTAAACTTATCTGCACCCACAGCCTTTTTATATCTATATATCGGCTCAAACTGATAAAGACCGCTGTTCCCTATTGGGGCTGTTACTGTATCGTATACTGTAGATCCCCACATAGGATCACCAAATACATCCGGAATTTCTCTTCCGTCAACCAACCAAGTATCCTTTGGGCCTGTTGGACGCAACACAGTCCGATTCATTATTACTGCTGCCACACCTTTCATGCCCTCAAGTGGCTCACCCCCTGACTCACGGTATACCATGGCCAGCAATGCGTTTTTGTCTTGTGTGTTAAGATTTTTCATAATACTTATGGATCAGTCTTTATTACCGCGAAAGTAAAACGGGACCATGTTTTCGTTCTAAAGCTTCCCTTCTTTCTTTTGCTTTAATTACGTCTGCAGCATACGTCTGTTGTTCTTCTTGTTTTATTCGTATTTGTTCTGCGCCGGACAAATTTAAAAACTGATTTTCTTTATTTCGCGCTTCCAATGCATTAAATGGCTCCAATCCTAATACAACCGGGGCAGACAACCCTCCACGGGTTACTTGATTTATTAACATCAGATCATACATTCCGTCTGCACCGAGTCGTTTTACTAATCGAAAATGCTCCCCCCATTGCAAAGGTTTCCCAACGTCTGCAACAGCTAGTAAATTTCTTTGTACAGTACGCATATATTCACCGTGTGGACCCGGTGGAATTTCTAAACTAAAAATTGTATCCATCTGTTTTACAAAATGATTAGATGCTGCACGTATTAAATACCCTGAAGTTCCTTCTTGATTTGCATACAAAGCTTCAATCGGACTATGCTTAAATGCTGCTGTGTTTGCTTTGCCACTTTCCAGTACACTAAATCCCCAGTTCCCTTCGCTTAATACATTCTGCATTACTGTTTTTAATAAGTTCCTCTGATAATCCTCATCTGGTGGTACATCAATAGGAATCAAACTGTTATATCGATTTTGCACTTCCTGTCTAAAAGCAGGTTTACTAAATAAATCTAAATCATATTCATACTCAGGAGATCCGACTCTGGCTTCTACTATATCCATTGCTTCTAAATCAAATTGAGATGATATTGATTTTTCTGTTAATTTTTCCGCAGATTCTTCTATTACAGCAGATGCTGTTTTTTCAGCCGTCTCTATAAGTTTATTCTCGTCAACAAAGTGTTGACTAAAATGGTTTTGTTTAGCTATTTCTTTCCACCCTTTATTCCAATTTTCTCTTATTCTGTTAAACTCCGCTATTGTTTCTGCTTGCAATGCCATCATTGAGTCTGATGTTAGGGCCATTGTCCCTAACTTGTATTTTACCTTTGCATTTGTTGCAGACAAAAGAGCAAAATCATCGCTGCCAACTGCTTTCTTTAATGCTGTATAGCCGCCGGGACGTTCTTTTGTTTGCCCAAACAATTCTAATTGTTGAAGAAATACACTCTGGTTTTCATCTGTATCTAACGGATTGTTTGCTAATGCAGCAAATCTGTTTGTTACCTGACTTGGCAATCTTTTTGTCCTTGCCATCATGTTGAACATTACCCTTCCCTTATCCAGATTGGTAAGTTCGTAAGGAATACCAGATGTTGGCATTTCCGCTTTCAATAACTCGTTAAATACAGCATCATGCAGTTTTGGGTTTTCTTGAATCGCTTTAACATTTCCGGCTTTATAATCCATTAATGCAAGTGCCGTTGTTTCTGCTGTTTTTACCCTTGTCTCATACTCTTTTTGTAAATCCTTTAATGCTTTTGTTAAATCTTTTGGCGGTGTATTGTCCATAATATTGTTTATCGTATTTGGATCTATTCCAAAACCTAACTCACGCAATTCACCTCGAACACTATTTAGCTCACGAATCAAAAGTCTTGTATTTTCTGTATTCTCTATAAACAAGCCTTTAGAACTTGCTGTAATTAACTCCAGTTTTCTAACAAATGATACTGGTCGTTTAAGTATGCTTGCAATTTCTTGTTGTTTTTCCGGGCTAACAAAATCATTATTTTTAATATATGATTGTATTCTATTCACTTCTAATTTTGCTTTTTGTTCCTTTGCTTTAGGTTTGAGTGTATTATAAAAACTCTTCAATAACTTTATTTTTTCTTTTCTAGGTATATCTGTTCTTTCTTCTATCTGCAGATATGCACTTTTATCCATTCCCGTTACGCTGTTAAATAGGTTTTTAATTAAATACGTCACATTTTCCAGTTCATGACCTGCAACTATATCGTTTATTTCTGCTTCTTTTCCGCTTTTTAACCGAGCAAGCAAATTGCTTATTTCAAAAGATGTCTTTGTGTTAAGCTGTTTCGCTAATTCTTCTATTAGTGTCGGAGCATCTCTGTCCCTTTGATGACCAGATTCTATAGCGTTTTGTCCTACACTGTATACTGCACCAACCAATTCTCCTAGCAACGGAGAATCCTGCATTAACGACATAATCTCGCTTTTCTCAGTTGCTTTTTTTAAAATTGTTTGTTTTCTCTCATTCTCCATGCCATGATGCTTGGTTAATTTTTTTCCTATCGTTGTTATTTCCTCTGCGGTAAAATCCATCGCATTTACTATGTTCACTATTTCCGGCGACCAAGATTCTGGTAAACCCTTTTCTAAATTGTTTGCAAAAATCTTTTGCTCGTCCATATTTCCCATTCGCATATATCGTTCTCTTATAGCTTTTGTTCCTATCTCCTTGTATTGCTTCATAAGAAAGGCTTCAGCAACATCGCTTGTTTTAAACCGTCCGGGAAACTCTTGCATTAAAAACGGTATAGTTGTCCGCTTATGCGCTTCGATTTCCTTTTCGTTAACTAGAATAGACCCTTCGGTACTAAAGCTAAATATTCCTTCGTTTGGAGATGCGTTGAACAAGTTTGCTACTTGCGCTCCTCTCAAAGTCTCAGCCCATTTTTCAGAACCAAGATTCTCCGCTATGTCTGTTTGCTTCTTTACATAAGCAACTGACTCTTGCATCACTGCTTTAGAATTGCTTGTAAGAGTGTTGAGCACTGTCGGATATACTTTAGAAGCTATGGCAGGATCTGCATTTTCTAATACAGTTTTCATTATTTCTTGTGCATGTTCTTCAAATAATCTCGGCTCTTCCCGATAAGCTGCAGAATTGTTCTGTCGTAATTCCGAGAACTTTCTATCCAGATCCATTCCAAGATTTAATGCGTATCGTTTTTCTACTGCTCTATTATGTGCGTTTCCAAAATAGGTATAACTCGGTGCACGTTTCGGTTGTTCTACTATTCCGTTTTCATCTCTTGTAGGATTCCATTTCCATGCTTCTTCCAGACCTTTATTTGCCATTTCCTCCGCTGCCATCGGTGCAAAAATGTCTTCTGTTGTTTTGCCAATATTCAAAAGATCTTGCGATGTCGCTGCATCAAGCATTTGTGTTGTTTGATTCAACCGTCGGGTTGTCGTGCTGATTGCCCCAATCGGGCCTATCTTTGTATTAATGTTTGCACCCCCTTTATATCTAGGTAAAGCCATCTGTTCCTCCTGTACCACTCATATATCGTCCAATTTTTGCGCCACCTTTTAACAGGTCACCTACCAGTCCATATGGTGAGCTTGCCCGGCGTTTCGCTGCATTCATCGAGGCCACCGCTGCTGCACTCTGCATTCGGAATTCCGACCCCCTAGCCGATGCCATTGTCCACATATTATCTATGTCCTCTTCAGCCCTTGATGCATCATCTGCCCGAATCGCCAAAAAAGATGGACTTGAGTCCCCCGGATAACCTACTCTTGCCATTTGTGTCGCCCGAGTGTCAGCCAGATTCCTGCGCCTTGCCAACTCTTCCTGTGTTGCCTGTATTTTATTGAGTTTCAGGTTAGTCTCTGCTCTCTCCTTTTCCATATATGCAGTATAATACGCCCAGTTTGCCTGTGTCTGGCGTTGCTGCTGTCTTTGGTATACCTGAAATGCTGTCGAAACAACTGTTAATGCTATAGACCAACTCATACCCAGATCTCCTTCCAGATACCAAGAAGCGTAAAATCAAGCGGTGCGCTCTGGGTAATAGTGATAGCACCTTCTCTGCTCCATCCAAGAAGGTTAAACTGAAACCTTCCTGTCTGCGCTGTTACCGGGGTTGAAAAATCATCCCCTGCCTGTCGCACAAGAAACTCGTATCCGCTAACACTAAAAGCCACACTGTTGTAAGTTTGCAACACTACTGTCCCAACCCTTTTCATGCTGCCTGTTTCAAGCCCCTGTGGAGTCTGTATATTCGGAGGCAATGTCTTTATTGTTCTTGTAAAATCAAGTCCCACATCGGCTTTTGAATACGCATCCGTAAATGCTGCTACCCCGGAACCGTTGCTTGTTACCTGCCCCATATGCGTCACACGATCATTCGTTACACCATCAACAGTCAGTGACGCTAGATGCGCTGCTGTAAAAGAACTTGCAACCTCGGTTATGGTTACATTGTCAATGCTCCCGGCAAAAGACGAATTCGCTATGAAGTCCAGTGCATTCGTTGTTGATGTGCCGGACCCCGGCATCGTAATGTCCTGTGAATATGTTCCTGCTGAACTTTCCGTATATCCGGCTGTCCCATTAGTCCCACCGACTTTCGGCTGTATTGTTCCTGCTGTTACATTTGAAAGAGTAAACTCCACCCGGTAGGTTTTTGAATCAGCTACGCTTGCTACATTCTGGGACAACGAACTGTTTGCCGACTGCGCCCCGGAACACGTTGCCGTTCCTCCGCTAATCGTCCACCCTGTCCCCTTTGTCCACCCTGTATCCGAATCAAATGTTCCGTTGGTTGCTGCTACCGTTGTAGACGTATCAAAGCTTTTTGCTGAATCCAGACTCAAATCAAAATCAAACTGCTCCAGATAGTAGACCGTTGAGCCTCCACTCGTTCTTTTTACCGCTGTATATAACACATTGTTCAGATTAACCACGCTTTCAAACGTCCCGGTTGTCTCCCAAGGATACCATCCGGCTATCTTCTCCGACCGAATAGAATGGTAACAGCTAATAGAACCGTCCGAGTTGACTACCAACGCAAACTGTTCCGGGCCTCCTGTATGCCCGTAAAGCACCGCCATATCCGATACCCCAACAAGCATATCATTGGAAACAAGGCTTATTGCGTTACCTGTATATGCCTGTTCTATATCGCTAAACAGCAATTCCCTTGCGACTTTGTTGGTGTCCTGCATAAAAATCGTTGCTCCATCAAGACGCTGCGGAACCACTTTTGTGCTTACCCCATAAGGGACCTGAAACCGTGGATTAAAAGAATCAGGGGTTACCGGGGCTGCGTCCGACTCCGGCACATACGTTACACCTGTATCGGAATAGAACTGCAGATGCCGACCGGAGTGCGTGTGCCGTATTTCACCGATTTCATTAATGCCGACTTCTGCCTGTATGCTCTGGTCATCGGCTCCTGTCCCAACATCAAAATTAAAATACGCCCCGGAACGCGAAGAGAAAGCATGTCTTGGCAAATCCCTTGACCCACCAAACCATAGCCTGTTGCCGTGAAACGCTGTAGATCGTGCAAACCCGTTCTGTGCATTAAACACATTTTCATCCCAGTTTGTATCTGCTGATGTCCCGGCTAATTCTTCTCTAACATTTCCTACGGCTACTGTTGTATTTGTTACTGATACAATATCAATTTCTTTTCGATTATCCGCAGCAGTGCCATAACGAATAACTGCTGGATGATCTGCATGGTCATGGTAGCCATCAATCCAATATGCTGCGCTTGTTGTTAATGTTATACTAGAACCCGTTGTCGCGCTTGGGGTTAACGTCACTGCATTATCTGCAAATTTATAATATGGCTGATACCTTGGATAACCGGAGGAATGCGCTTCAAAAGCATAGTCTGCAATAGTAAATGTTGTTGCCCCTGTTCGAAGAAGCTTCTGCATCATAAAGTCTTCATGCACAATAATAGTTGTATCCCCTGCCTGTGCCAGACGCATCTCCCACATTGTGGTTGCATTCCATGGTTGTGAAGTAAAAGCAGAGCCAACAACCGATCCGTCTTCATCAAAAATGTCTAACCTCGCATTCGAAAAAGCGAATATATACAACTGTGCTTCATTAAACTGAAGCTTTTCCAGTCGCGTATGCCCTGCTAAAGTCGCTAGATACTTTGTGCCGGGTCTTCTGCGAATTCCACCCTGTACCAGTGGGGATGAATTCAACAGCGTTTCTGCCCCGTTGTCATAGATTGTCGTATCTTCCCGTCCCTTCATTCTGGGGTCGAGTTCTCCCGATGAAAAGTTTGTCTGGAGTCTGCGTACTACTGAAGGCATGACTACCGCCTTACTGTAATAAAGCGTGTCGTTGTCATCGCCTGTGTTGTATCCTGCTGTGCATCAACGCTCTTCGCAATACGTCCCTGCACTTCTGCTTTATCAAGAAAAAATCCTGCAAGGTCTGCTTTTATTGCCACACTGGTTGCAAAAATTGTCGCCAGACGATATTCCATAAATAACCGAAATGCCGGGGGCCATACCGTTACATCTGCGTAATGAGTATATACCGCATAGACATCATCTGCTTCTGCTGCATTTGAGAACACCCTGTCCCCGTACACTTCATAGTCAATATCCTTGCTATTTACAACGATACGCCGCAAAGCAAGAAGATCGCTTGGAAGCTGATGCACCCGATCCCACAATGTATCGGGAGTCTGCGTCAACATACTCAGCGCATCACTTTGTTTCTTTGCAAAGGACCATGGATAGAAAGCAAGAAGTTCTTCTGCTATATCATCAAAAATATTATTTGCTACAACCGCCCCTGCATCATCATCGCCAAAGGAAGCTATAGCCGAAGAACCGATTAACTGAAGCGCATTGGAGGCGATAGCTACTTTCGTATTTGCACCTGCCATAGCGTATTAATCCTGTTACTGTGTGAGAAAGGGCATGCCCCGAAAGACATGCCCACTCCCGGTAAAGTTAGTCTGAGTCAGTCAGAGTCAGAGCAACCCCGTCACTGACATCAACAACGCCAGAAGCATTGCTAAGAACCAAGCAGCGCGACATTACTGCCGTTCCACCCGTTGAGGTATACGCCTCAATAATGTCACCAACATTCATAATCGCAGAGGCATCATTAAAATACGCCTCTGTATTAACCGTGGCAATAGTATCGGTTGTTGTATAATGCCACAAGGTAAACCCATTGCCTGTTGCAAGAGGGGTTAAGTTTGATGCTGAATAAGCCATAATATATCCCTCCTTTAAGCTACTGAGTTATAAAGAACTTCTATAATGCCGTCATGGTCGATAATAACTGCGCCATGAGACATCGAAGAAGCGGCCAAGGTAGAATCCTTCGTGGGGACATAATCCATCCTCATTGAAAAATCCTTGCCGATTGCATGACCTACCGATGACGAATGATAGAGAAATGCTTTTTGATCGACTGATGCTGACGGTGGTAAGTTTTCATGTGGAAACCACTTAAATCCTAACCATGTCTTTGATGTTACGCCTTCAAACCAAAGTTTTTCACTTTGGACATAATCAGCGTTATCAAATTCATCGAGATCAAGCAAATCGCCCCATGCAGCCCAAGGAATGACTGCATAAAGGTTGCCATCAAACGGTACAGACGCTTTGCCCATTGCTTCCATCAAAGCAATTGGTTTAGCAACAGCATCCCATGTCGCTGCTGAACCAATATTGTTAGCATTAGTCGTTGCATCCATAGCGGTAGTAAGAATGTCATCCGTGTCACGACCCATAGCCCCTGCAATATTCTTGCTTTGGGCAGCCCGTTCGTCATGCTGAATCTTTAATTCATCAAGCTTGTCGACATAGACTGCTGCATAGCGATCTTGCAGAGTACACTCAACGACTGAGTGCTGTGGATGCACAACAGGGATATCACCTTCTCTGGACTTCGTCCCGGCACTTGCCGTTCCAATGACCTGAAAGGTTGTACTTTCGCCCGTTATACCACTCTTTGTACGAACAGTATTACGAAGCTTCGAACCCATCTGTTGATAATCAAGATGGGCTTCACTTTCGAATTGCTTTACGAAAGCGTCATCAATATCTGGTGATGCCATAATAAGCCCTCTAAATAGTTAAGGTTACAGTTTACGCAGGGTATCCTTAGACTGTTTATCGGGTATCCGTTAGGGCCAACAACAAACCTCTGGGCCTGTCTCTGACAAAATGCCCTTTATTATATAGGAAAATCAACGCACAACTTGTTTATTAAAAAAAAGAGGTCACTAAGTCAGTGCATTACCTAGCTTAGTGAACACTCTTTTTATCTACAACGCCATCGTTTCCTTGCTTGACGTAATCGACTATTAGGGTTTTTTGCAGCATTAGGAAATTTTTTCATTTGACCAGCACTTCGCGCACAAAAACTTTTACGCCGTGCTTTCGCTTTTCCTGTTGGGTTTTTTTGAGTAACTGCTGTTTTTAATTTGCTTCCAGGGTTTTCTCTACGATACTTTTTAACTCCTTTAGCAGTCATACCTGCGCCTTTTTTTGTTGCGCGTTTATGACCGCCTTTTATCGTGTACCCTTTCATTTTAATTCTGCTGTGACAACTGCTGAAAGCCTTCCTGTACTTTTCTTACAAAGCTTTCATCACGGAATCGAGGGTCTCTGTATTCTTTTTTACGCATCATATTCTCAAGATCTTTCCGGGTAAGAGGCCCATCTCCTACAGAGATATCCTTCATTGCGTCAAGGTTCTGCCCTGTCTTCTTTATAAGTTCTTCCATTGCTACAATAAACTGGGCTTCACCTGAAAACTCATGGACCGCCTGATAGGATTCTTTTGACAGATTCTTGCTGCACCACAAGTCAACCCGGTCAATCCGTAACTGCGAATTTTCCCCTAGCTTCTTGTGTTCAGCGTCCGAATCAGGAACCATCGCCAGTTCATTCTTTACATAGAGTGCTGTAATTTCATTGAACTGTTTTGGAGAAAGCCCTATTTCATGTGCCTTCTTCTGCCATTCACCCATGATCGGGTTGTTTTCCTGAAAGCTTATTTCCGCTCCTTCGGGGAGAAGTCCTTCGGGGGCTGTGAATTCGTATTCTCCGGGGTCAGATGGTACGTCCTTCCGAAGATTTTCTTTAAACTTATCTTCAAGTTCTGCCATCTTCTCATCATCCGGCATCCCCATTTTCTTAGATAGTTCCCCGTAACCCTTTTCCAATGCTTCAACAGTCTTATACTTTCCTGCATACAGCTTCTCCTCTTCGGTTGGAGAAGACCCTTCTGCCGGGGCTTCTGGTTTTGCGTCACCTTTACTATCGTTACCTTCTGCTGCTTTTTCGGTGACCGCTTCTTGAGACTCTTCCGTGGCATTTTCGCTTGTTTCATTGGTTTCTTCGCTCATGGTCTGTCTTGCCTTCCATCTTCTATACGCTGTTCTATTAATGCGATTATGTATCGCTGCCCTTCTACATGCATAAGACTATGCGGATCGATGTTCGGGCCATGAATAGCATGAATTGAAATGGACTTCAAATATTCCAGTACCCGGCGACCGCCTCCTTCCTTAAAAACTTCTTTGAAACATTCATTCAGTTTCTTTTCTTCTTCCCTTGATCGCGCCACCCCATCAATATTGTAGGCTTTGCCCTTCTTGGCCGCGAGTTGCGACCATCCTGCGTGATCTTTCATTTATGGCATTAAACTCCTCAATGTGTTTACCGGATCTATTCCCTGTCCCTGCATCTGTGACGCTGCCTGTGCTGTCTGTTGCGCCAGTTCTTCCTGCTCCCCTTCGGAACGTAACAGGGAAGCATCTATCTGATACCACTTTGCCATCTGTTCTGCAAAGTTTTGTGGGTTAACCATTGTCTGCACCGCTGCCGGGCCAAACAACTGGCCCAGAGCCGTTACAAAATTAACATGCTGCGAAATATCTTCATTGCGCTGCGCCCGTATCAATGGGCTGACTGCCCGTATCTTTACTTCCTGTCCGTTTAGTGTTGGCAATTCTATGCGCCCCTGCTCTTTAAGAAGATAGACTACACGACGAAGCGTTGGAAATACAAACTCTGTCTGCAGTCTTCCAAAAACTGCGCCTAGCTGCCTAGACAGTTCTGCCATGCGTTCCGCTACTTCTGTTGCGCTAATCGGTGTTCCTTCCCTGCGCCCAAGCGTTTCATTATAAAGAGCGCGATTGATATTATGGCGCATATCCTGCAGGACAAGCTGCGCTACATCGAAGTTACCGGGCGAAGCTAATGGCTCCAGACCCCTTGCATTAACCGACCTTGGAATAACCGTTCCCGGAACCAGTCTGATATTCGCCGGGTTAATCACTCCGTCATCGTCAAGCTGCCACATCCCGGCTATCGACATTTCAGCGTTCTCGAGAATAAGCTGAACAGTCAGGTTACAGGTCTTGATTGCTGCAAGGGCATTGTATGCCGGACCCCTGCCATAAATCTCATTGGATGCCTTGGCCCATCGAAAGTTTACCCATGGGGATGAACCTATCCCCTTGTATTCTCGTTTTACAATATACGTCTTCTCCTCTACATCCATTACATAATGCAGATAGGTTTCAGTATCGACAGCAGACCAATCCCGATGTGTGCATTCAAGTATCTTTACTTTTGTTTCTCCATCCCTTGATTGTGTGTTGCCGTCGATCTTGTCCTTTATATTCTTTGTTAATTTCGCATCCGGCCATAGCAATGCAATGTCCTCCGCTTTTGGAGTCTGCACTCTGTACTGTCCGTCAATTCCTCCAAACGGTCCTTCTTCAAGATAAACGGTATGCATCGGAACGGAAGCAAAATCCAGTGTTTTAAGGGAATCATCCCCCCGGTTAATAACCATGCTTCCTGTGCCAACAGCAAGATCGAGAAAACTCTCATGCGCTTCCTGCTGAAAGTTAGAGTTTTCAATATGCTCGAATACTTCCTGCGTTACTTCATCCAACTGTCCCTGCACACGCATAAGATCCGTCGGGTCCAGTTCAGCCTCTATTCTTGGACTTGGCTCGAACCTCGCCCACCGCATGTTGTTGGGGACTATCCCTGCAAGCATTCTACTTGCAAACTCCTGTACCCCGACTACTGCAGTCTCGTCAAATATAAGGTCATCTTTTCTCTGCCCCGGAGCAGACGAGGAGAATCCCTCTCTCCCCGGATACACATAATCAAAGATTTCCTGCCAAGTTCCTTCCCAGTTCATTCGCCGGGACTTGGCTCTGGAAAATCGTTCTAACTGTTGTTGTTCATTCATCATGCGTAACCGCCTAACAGTGTTTGCTTCCCTCTTCTTTTAACTCCCCGTGCCTTTTGTGGTATTCGTATCCTGCGCGGATCAGGTCCTCGCCCGACTCTGCCCGGTGGTTTCGCTGCTTTTTTTGAGGGTTTTGCTATCCCTCCTGCCGTAAGATCACGCCCCTCTCTTTGAACACTTTGTTCTGTTCTTTCTGCTGTTTTTCTTACGCCCCCGTATGGAGCATCCCCTCTTGGGTCTACTCCCCTTATTGCAGGTGGTGGATCAACCTGCGGTTTGGGGCGGTCATCCAGTATATATCCCTGACTCCACACACCGCGATCAGACTCAAATCTCATATCCGGAGTCCATGGATTATCGACCCGTTCCAATGTACTCCCGTCTTCTCCTCGCTTCCATTGCCAGTCAAATCCTAACACATTCTCCGATTGATACGCTGTCCCCTTATAATCTTCAGATCCCTTCCACCCCTTTCTAGGGCCGATATAATCCGGGTTATTGGGATTATTAGGATTCGAAAACATAAACTGGTTAAAGCGACTTAACCGTTCTTCATCGGGAGCCTGTCCCCGAAACCCAGTCTCGGTCATAACGTAGAGGGGGTTATCAGCAAGTCGTTTCTGGTACGCCGGGTCATCCCAATTTTTAACATGCAGACCCATCGCCTCGCGCATGTTCCCGTAATTTCTATACGCCTGATCGCTTTCACCGGATCTCTGCGCCCGTGCCTCCCCTTTCCACCAATCTGTATTGCCACGCAACGCTTCTTCTTTATTTACAGTATCGAAAACAGAAACAGGTCTACGAGTAAGAGGCTGCGGTATCATAGCCTACCCTCCCAGTGTTGTTGTCTTTGCTTCGTCATCCGTAAATCCAGCATAGCCACCGGAAAACAAACTCCGACTTCCACGCATCCTGCGTTTAATCGCAAGCTGCTCTTCATTCTTACGCTCCTCTTCTTTTAACCGGGCATCTTCCGCTGCTGCTTCGGATTCAGCCAGACGGCGTTCCAGTTCAGGGTCGGGCGGTGGGGGCGGCGGTGGGGACGGTGGGCTTGGCGGTGAAAAAATTCCACCCATAATAAATCTCCTTAATAGTTGTGATTCTGGAAGATGACCTTTCCCCCATGTTTTTTCAACGCACAGAATAACTGCCACGGTGTAATGATAATTCCACTAATGCCGATAAGATGCTGAACCCATGAAACACAATATATGGGCATAAGGGGAGCATGGCGTGGATTCGGTTTTTCCGACACCCCTACTTCAAGCAATGTTCCGTTCTCCGAACTGTGTTCAAACAAGGCTTCCACCTGTATTCCTGCAAGGATTTCCATAAACAGGCGGTTCGACATCCACTCGACAAATACCCAGTGATCTAGTTCGGCTACATAGGTTACTGCCCAGACATGACAGAAGCCCGGCTTTGTAAACCACTTCCATGGTCGGCGTATCTTCCCGTCTGAAAATCCTATAAACCACCTCGAAGCCGGGATGACCATGTACTTCGGCGTTTCGACCCCCTCATGTCCCATATCGAAAAATCCCTTTTTGCTATTGTCTGCTGTGCAGGTTTGTTGCGCCCCACTACATTTCTTCCTTCCCCTGCCCCCAGTGCCATGTACTGAAGTGCGTCATGGGGGTGGGAAAATTTATTCTTTGATGGCTTTTCCTCATACCGTGCCTCTCCGCTGACTGCAAGACGGCGATACTGATACCCGGAACGGAATCCCTGCCTCAATGTCTTGCATGACGGGTCAAGCAGAAACCCCGGACTCCCATCAACCATCCTGTTAAGCATCCCTTCAACCGCTTCAATGCGTAGAACAGGGTCATTGCTTGGGGCAGGAACCGCATTGATGCCACAGGAGCGCAATATCTGGAATGGCGTTGTTTCATCGGTCTGCGCTCTCTGGTCACCTGCCGGGTCGCCATAGATTTCCAGTGTATTATTCGGGAAATAGCGCACAATGGTGGATCTCAGCACTTCGGCAAACCTTGCCGTTCCCATATCCACGGTAACAATCTCCCGTAGGATAACCCATCTTCCATTTGCCATCCTCTGCCCGAAAATAGCTGACGGTGTGAGTCCGAAATCGATACCGACTACCAACGGAAGATTTGGATTCATATCGAGTTGCTCTTTTGCCATATGTACATCGTCATTGTATGTAGGATAGACACGCTTACCCTCTTCGATGGAGCCAAGCCTGTTCATAACAAAGACATCAATCCAGCTTTTTGTCTTTCCATTGATGATCTTGGGATAATATTCCTGTGTCAGGTTCTGCATATTTTCTGCCTTGGAATTTTTCGAGTAACCAAGGATTTCCTTCCCGGCCTTGTCCATCTTTTCAACCATTGCCGAAGGCTGGATGAAAAATTTCCAGTCCTCCGGTTTTCTGAGCATTAATGCTTCTTCATGCGGTATATAATCCGGAACCGGGCTTGAACCTTCCATGATCGGCCACCAGTGGTCTTCATCGGGAGCGTTTGTGTCAGCTATTACGCCGTACCATGTCGGCCCTCCGTCCTTCATCGAGGGGAAACGCCCGACACGCATGGTCGCACCGTCCACTATGGCTTTGGCAACCTCCCTTGCTTCGTTAATCCACACCCCTGTCAGTTCAAGGGACAGGAGTTTCTCGATATCGTCCGGTCTGTCGAGGGCAAGGAACAGCACTTCCATCTCGATAGTCCCGATTTTTATGCGATGGGTGTAGGGAACCTCCCAACGGAAGCGTCCGAAGACTTTCTGGGGGAACCAGTCAAGCCATGTCTTGATTGTCGTGGTTTTTAACTGTGGATTCGTGTTCCGGATAACAGCCCAACGGGTTTTTCTCAGTCCGTCCTGTCCCGGCTGCTGCTGCGAAGCCCTTCGGAACATCTCCACGCAACATGCCGAACTCGTTCCGCTACCCACCGGACCTCGTATTCCACGGAAAAAACTATTATCCCGAAGAAAAGCTTTAAGAGTCTCCCCATGAGGCTTATAATGGAAATCCATGCTCTTATCGCGTTGGGTTCCGCTTTCCACGCTGTAAACGAGATCTCACCCTCAGCCCTTTCTTCGTATGTGCTACGTCCTTCAGTGGTGATACCTTGTTTTTGCGCCGATAAGCATTTGTTTCCACTCTCTGCTTCACTGCTTTTCGTTTTTTTTGCGCCCTCGATGACCGTGAGATATGGTCGGCTCGTCCCTTTGCGTTGGTGCGTTCCCATTTTGCTGTCCTTTTCGGGTTTGGGCTTTTTTTCGGGGCCATTGTTATCTTGGTCCTTTCTGTGGGCCACAGCGTGGGCAGTATTTTGGATTCTTTAACCTGCCACCACACTTTTTACAGCCTACACCACCCTTTTGAGTGCCACTCATCCGTTTTTACTCCACCATTTTCGTATCTACAGCAATTTTGATACGCTTTTCCATCACTTTCGGCCCCATGCTCTCAATCCATTTGTCACATTGTGTGTTAGTCAGCGATCTGCCGTTGCATTTCTCCCGGAATACACGGCGACATACCTCTCGAAGACGCTGCAGATCTCGCAGATTCAGGTCTGCAATGAATGAACTTTTTGGGGATAGTTCTATCGTCTTCATTCTTCGAAGGACTCGATGATTTCTTCACTAGCCGTCTTCGCTTTTCCTGCTTCTTTCTTTTTGACCGCCTGTTTCTTAGGTTTAAGACACACTGAGTTAACAAAAGGAACGCCATCACTCATATCCTTTACATAGCTTTCAATTGCGCTAACCATTATAGCGATATCATCTGTTCTTGCGTCAGAATCCATACGTTTATGCAGCTTGCGACATACTTTGTGTAAACGCTTTCTAATTACGCCTGTTGATGGCATTCTATTTCCCTTTTCCTTTAGGCTTTTTAGGTGGTCTTCCACGTTTCGTTCCATAAGTTCCTTTTCCGCTTGGCATAGCAATCTCCTATTCTAAAAATAAAAGGGGAGGAAGCCGGAAACAAAGGGGAAAACCGTTCCCTCCCCCACTAGGCACGACACGCCGGGAGAGAGGAAGACCCGGCAGCAAAATACTATTCCGGAAAAAAAATTATGTCAATGTTTGTGTCCCAGATCCAGATTCCTCTGGTATACTTCATTAAAGGTAAGACACTTCCAGTCGAGGATTTCTAGGTTACTATCTGTAATTGCCCTGCGTAAACTCTGTTCAATAAGAATATGCTCCTCTGCCAGACGCTCTGTACATGCTGAAAAGGAAGCAAAGCTTTTTGTATACTGAACCCAAGCAGTTGGTGGATTCAGATCGCGCATAACGAGTGCTGATATAAAATATATTGTTAATCCCATGTGAAGTGCCTTTCAGGAAAAAATTGTGTGTGTTGGACATATACTCACTGCCTCAGATAAATTTCAAACCCCCCTAGCTGATACAGACGCATGTAGCAACAGCGATAAACCTAACTGAGATCGATATTGATGCTTACTTCTCCCTCTATCTGTACTCTATCTGGAGCCTTGAACCCTGATCGGTCTAGTAAATCCTTACCTGCTTCAAGCCTAACGTACTCACTCTTCGCATTCTCTGCTAGAGTAGACACTGTATTATACCCTAATAGTGCTGCTATGCCTCTCTTCTGCCCTACTCTCTTGAGTAGTTCATCTTGTATCTTAGGAAGATGAACAATCCTAGAAACCGTTTGTATGTGTTTGTTCAGACACTTAGCTACTTCGCTTATCGTTAACCTATCATCTACCATCTTGTCTATTACTGACTGCTGTAACGGTGTAAATGTTATCGGCTTTGGGTCATCTTTGCGTCTGATAATAGGTCTTTGTTTTGCCATCGAATACGGTTCCTTAACTCCCTCTGGGATAAGAGAAGACCCTCTGAAACACACCTAGTCAACGCACATCTTATAACACATTGATATAGATAAGAAAAGAGCCTTAGAAACGCACGAGAAAAGTGCGTTCCTAACAGGGATTGCATCCCTAAGAGAAACGATTCGGCCTCTACCGAGGCCCTATCGAATCTCTTCCCTGCTAGATTACGCATGAAGATAAAGATATACATACATAATACAATAGTGCCATACGTTTGGTCTGACATAAACCTACTACCCCCCTAAGAAGGGGGGCTTCGGGGGCTAAGCCCCTAGCACGGTTTCCCAATTAGGTTCCCCCCCATATGCTGTGCGCTGCACGCGCACAACTTCTTTGCTTCGCTTGGGGGGTAAGCACCCCCCCAAATTGGTTATTCTGACCAAACGTATGCCCCATGGGAGGATGTTATTAAAGTTAAACAAAGAAAGAAGGAGATCAACATGTCTTACGAAGAAACGAAAACTACTAACGTTAATTTAGCAATCGGTAAAAGCTTAATGAACGAAGCTAATGACGGAAATATTACCGGTGTTGAGAATGATGTAGCCAAATATTTCCTACACGCCATAATAAAACAGGAAAATTACGTCCTGTACGGCATAACAGCCGACAAGCCTCACGGGGGTAACTGGTCCTTGCGAGGAAATATCAATTACTGGCACAGCAAAGCTCAAAGAGCACTCGAACTAGACAAAGAGTCACAAGATACCAATATAGACGTAAATACGCCAATCCAACGATCTCGCCACGCAAAAAAGGCGTTTGAAATCGCAAAAGCAAACTTCACAAAAATGAAACAAGCTTTCGCAGTAGCAGTCGGTGACGAATGGAGCAAAGGTTATTACGATCCCAAAACAAACGTATCAAAAACCATCAAAGAGTTTACCGATGCCGAAATGCAAAAACTCTATAAGGAATTCGGCGTAGAGGAAAAGGAGCAAACAATAGACGATCGCACTGGCACTGACGGTTAACCCACTATCCTGAGCATGATATAAAACTGCTCATTATCGGGCGGTCAGCTTAACAACTGGCCGTCCTTTTTTTTATGTGCGAAAAAAAATCGCGCTCGGCCTTCGGCCTCGCTAAGCCGTGGGTCAACACCATTCGTGTATCGGGATATCGCTCCCACGGGCTTGCGGCATCCCGTATACCTCAGCACTCACATACATACCCTCACAAGAGGTTCGGGCACTAAAGAATTATCCTAATAACTATGAAGAATAGTTATTAGTAAAACCCACCCACCTCCCCTAAAGCAAGGGAGGGGCCTTATGACTCAGTTGCAAACTTAAACAAAGGAGAACACCATGTACCCCAACGACTTCTACGACAATTCACAATTCATACACGACCGAGTTCCATCCAACCTTGATGAAGAGTTCGACCGTATATTCCAGTCAGAAGATATTACTGACGGTGAAAAAATGTTACTAACCAAGGATATTAACAGAAAGATATCCGCAATCATCAACGACTATGACTAGGAGTATATAATGCACACACTCAAAAAATACCTAGAATTCATCATGGGAGTCGCAGCTTTCATATGGATACTGGTCCTCGTGTTCGCAATCATCATACTCGCAGATGCACTAATTAATGGCGAACAAATATACTGGCTACCACCATTATGGAATTAAGGAGACACAATTAAAATGACAAAACTTGATTTACTGCAGCAAATTAAGTGCTTATTAAACGAAGCGTACAGTTTGTCTACACAAGACAAAGCTTTAAATGATGTAAGCATTGCCATATCAAATGCAGAAAACGCTACAACTCATTTAGAAATGAAAATCTATACAAAGATCACCATGTCTCAGGGTGTCCTAGATACAGTGGATGTATCTCTGGATTGCCCTGAGATTTTGGATACTTCTGACGAGAATTGGGACCACGGCTTCAAGGTCTTTGAACATGACGTTTTTGTTGACACTTCCATTAACAATAAACAAGGAGAAAATAATGAAGAAAATAGATGAGCTTCTCAAGGCTCTAAATGAGGCGTGTATAAGCAAGTTGGAAAATGGGGTAAATCCATGGGTCTGTCCTTGGGATGGCACTCCATGGCCTAAAAATGGCCTCTCAGGGCATCAATATAACGGAATAAACATTCTGATGCTCTGGATAACCGCTGAAGCATACAATTATCGCTCTCGAAACTGGTTCACACACAATCAGTTGAAACAGATCAGTAAAACACGGGGAATGTCATTAGACTGGCGTAACCAGTCCCCGACCATGATTATGCGTGTTGATCGCTTCCTGCCTAAAGGACTTGAGGACACAGAAGATAACTATCGCCTTTTCCAGAAAGTTTTCTGGGTCTTCAACGCATCACAGGTAAAAGGACTGCCCGACGACTTCTACGAACAGGAGCGTACCGTTGTCCATACATCCGAGGCAGCACAGACATTCATTGCCCGTATAATGAGTCAAATCCCTATCTATTTCAAAGAAATAAACAGACAAGCCTGTTATGTTCCAGCTTCTGACTACATAAATGTCGCTAAAGTCGGGTACTTCGACAATGTCGATGCATTTTATGCAACAGTTTTCCATGAACTCGGACATGCAACAGGTCACAAATCTCGTCTAAATCGTACACTAAGCACTGACAACTCAACAAAAGAATATATGTTTGAAGAATTAATCGCAGAAATTACCAGTAGTTTTCTATGCTCTCATTTTGGCGTTAAAGGCGATCTTCAACATGCCGACTATATATGTCATTACATACAGCGCATGAAAGAAGATCCCCAGATAATCATGAGCGCAGCGAAACAGGCACAACAGGCATTTACTTATCTTATTGAAGCTGCCGATAAAACTGCATTGCATGATTTGAAACATAATCCGGACTATCCTATAATGTCCATCAGTGATTTAAGGAACGGTACTCATGACTGAAAAACCAGTTGCCCGTATTACTTTCACATGCGGAGAAAAAAACTACAGTTACAGAGCAATCATCAACAATCAGAAAATATCCCATGTAGGTATACGGGAAAACCACTCAAAGGATTCCATGATTCCTGAAGTCATCATGAGTTATGAAACATTCTGGATGCAGTTAAAAGCAACCCGTGAGAAATGCATCGCAGATGGAATGCCTTATGATATTACCTTTGAATATAAAACAGAAGAGGTTACCGATCTTCTCGAAATTGTCGGAAACTATAAGGATTTTTAATCCATGAACATGTACATCATACGCAGTTTGGAAGCACAGGAAATGCGTGTCTTGTATTCCCCTTCTACATGCTCACGAATATGGGCAGGTTTAGGAATAAAATTTTTATATGTCATACGGACATGTTTCAAAGCCTTACGAAGCAGATCTTCCGGCAGATCTTCAATCGCTTCAAGATAGAACTCCGCTATCTCAGACCAGTTATCCGGAGTACCAAACAATCCCATTGTCTGATCGAGCAGGACCATTCCTGTCTTCGCATCAACAGGAGTCAGTAGGCGGTGGACCTCATCAGTTGCCTTTGCCATAATCTCCTTCGATGGAACCGGATCACCCGTTTTCCATTCTTCTACCCATTGCAATGGCGAGGCCCCGTCTTCTGATTTCAGTTTTGTCGGTACGTTTTTTTGCCGACCACTTAGACTCATTCCGTACCCAGTTGCGGAATGTTGCATTCCAATCCCTTTTGATTCCCCTCGCTCCGGCGATGGCAATCCAGTAGTCGATAAAGGCACTGATACATTTTTCACTGTCTTCTTTGCTGACACCTTCTTTCTTTTCGAGGATTTCAAAAGACCGGGCATCAGGGTAGAAAGTTTCTGGGCATCGGGTTCCATTAGTCTTCTCCTTATTTATAATATGATATTGTATGTGTGACACATCTGTCATGTCCGGATGTGACAGATCTGTCATGTCCGGATGTGACATATCTGTCGTATCCAATGGTTTCTGGGACATCCAAGGGTGTTCTGGGAATGTATACAGGTTCGAAGTATTAATTCCACGCTGTACTTTCTTTATCAGATTCAGTTTAACAAGCACATCTATTGCCCGTTGTGCCGTCCGTTTATTCATACCAAGTTCTTTGGATAACAAAGACTGACGAGGCCATGCCCGTCCATTATCATCACTGAACTGTGATAATCTTGCATACATGAGTTTCGCATTAGCTGAAACAGTTGTCTGTTTCAAAAGCCAGTTGGGAATGAATGCACCTATCCATAGTTTCTTTGGCACAACATGCCTATTTGTCTGATTGTTCATTGTCTGCCTTGTATAATTTTACAAATAAATCAAAAGGCATGACAACAAGAGGCGTAGGTTTACGATCTTCCCAGAGAAACAACAGATCCTGTTTATAAATATACTGCTCAATCAGTCGCCAAAATACATTGTTCTTTGCGCGACCTTTTATTTCTCCTACAAGATCACCAATACGAATGTCTCCACTAAAAATACCTCCACTTGCACCGGATAATGGTATCTTGTGTGAAGCAATATCATATTTGGCTAACAGATGGACGAGTTTCCTCTCTATACGACCACCCTTATCTCTTTGTGCCTTGCCCAATTAATGCTCCTAATCTTTTGGCTGTAAGGTAACATCCATTTCCAATCCTTCAGCCCATAACGCAAATGAATACATCGTCGGTATACGAAGACCGCATTCCCATTTGGCAACAAGACGGTCCGCTACTCCTAGCTTGCCATCTACTTCCATCTGCGTCAAACCCAATTCAATTCGCCGTTGCTTCAGTTGTTCAAGCAATGGATGAAAGAACGCAGTCGTTGATTCGCTGCGCTCTACTGTCCCTCGAGGATGACGTAATGTTTCATTCATAAACAAGAAGTACCATAAAACATCTTGTGCGTCAACTTCGTTTATGCTAAAATACTCTGGGTATAATACTCAGGGGAGTTGGAGTCCGATATTAAAAGTTTTCGCTCCTTTCTTTTGTATCGGACTCCGACAACAAACAAAGGGGAATATCATGCTAACACAAGAACAGATAAAACAACGATCACTTGGTATCGGCGGTACAGATGCCAAGAAAATAATGGACGGTGAAGATAACTGGCACTCCTTATGGATGGAAAAGACAGGACGTAAACAACCAGAAGATCTCAGCCTGATATTTCAAGTACAACTCGGACTTATTACAGAAGAATTTAATCTTCACTGGCTTGAACAAGACACCGGATGGGAAATTGTTCCGTATGCAAAAGCTTTTACAAGCAAAGAATACCCGTTCATGCGATGCCACCCTGATGCAATAGCACACATAGACGATGGACATGCTTACTCAGCAGTTGTTGATGCCAAGCATACCAATGCGTTCACAGATGCAGAAGAACTCTATGAACGCTATTACTATCAGCTTCTTCATAACTTTATTGTTATGAAAACATGCGGAGAGTTAACTTTCTCTACAAAGTCTTGGCACAAAACATTAACACACTGTGTTATATCAGTAATACGAGGGAACCAATGGCTTCAGCCAATTATCTTTGAGCCAGATAAAGCAGAGATAGAAAAGCTTATCGATTATGAAACAACATTCTGGCAATACGTCATCGATGACAAGGAACCGACAATGGGACAGCCCTATAAATCTGTCCCATCAGTTGCGCTTAATAAAATGATTGAAGTCGATATGGAAGCCAAGGGTGATAACGAATGGGCTGCTTTTGCAAAGGACTGGTTAGAAACAAAGGATGCTAAAAAGCAGAACATGCAAGCGGATAAGATATTAAAGAAGAAGCTTGCAGATAATGTACGTCTGGCCTACGGAAATGGCGTACAGATTAAACGGTCACGGCAGAACAAGCTGTACCTGACAGAACAGAAAGTTAAACAACAAGAGCAATGGAGATAGTAATGCCGAAGAATACACAAAGACTTCAGATTATTTCCCACCTGAAAAACAAGGGATCTATTACTACTGCAGCAGCATTTACATTATATGGCATAACACGACTTGCTGTGTATATCTGTATGCTGAGAAAGGATGGCTACGATATTCAGGATAAATGGGTAAAGAACGAATTCACCGGACATCGTTGGAAAAAATACACCCTGAATCCAAATGTTATTGCTAAAGACACAGGGGTAGCCTTCATCGATGACACCGTAGCAGTTGTAATGAACACATACGAAGAAGAACTAGCGAGGAAAAATCCCCATGGCTAAAGGAAAACTGGATGACCGGGCAATAGCAATCCTAAAGGACCTAGAACTCGACTGGAAAGATGCCTGTTGGGAAGTGCGTCCAAATGTATGGGCGATGAAACATCGATACATCGAAGACGCAGGACATAAGGCAGGTATTGTCATAGAAAGTCTCGAAGAAGTCGAAACAAATTCTGAAAAAGGTATAGCGGTAATCAAATGCACCGCAACCTCTGCTAGTAGAAAGGCAAAGGTCATTACCTACGGTGAATCGAGTCCGAAGAATACAAAGAACCAGTACCCCTATGCAATGGCAGAGAAACGCGCCATTGACCGAGCAACCCTGAAGCTTATAGGAATACATGGTTCAGTATATTCTAAAGATGAACTCGATCTTCCCGAAGAGGGGAAGGACCTCGGAGACCTGGCGTCGCCACCTTCCCCTGAACTGGGAGCAAGTCTTTACAATAAAACACAAGACGTTTTAAAAAAGGACCCTGCATCAATGACAGAGGTAGAAAAGTCACAAGCCCGTGTGCTGTATGACCAATTAAAAACAACCGATCAATACCCACTACTAGCAGACGAACTCTCAACTCACATGAACAAAGGAAAGAAATAATGGATTTCAATGAAGTCACACTCGTTGGCAACCTTGGACAGGACCCCGATATCAAACAGTTTGATAACGGTGGCAAAGTATGCAATCTTTCTGTTGCCACTAGTCGCAAATGGAAAACAGGAGGCGACAAGCAGGAAAAAACAGAATGGAATAAAGTCGTTATTAGGGATGAAAAGCTAATAGAAAGCGTAGTCCCGATGCTACAGTCCGGAAGCCGTGTACTAATAAAAGGCCGACTGGAAACCCGAACCTATGATAAAGACGGACAGACTCATTACATAACAGAAGTTATTGTCCCCAAATTCGAAGGCAAGGTTATCATACAGGCCAGAGGAAAGGGATGGTCTGACAACGGAGGAGAATCCCCGACCGACCCACCATTCTAACCAAGGAGAACAGCATGATGGTCATCTGCGAAGTCTGCCATAGACCCACACGATATGAATATGTCAACGGACATTACATGTGTCCTATATGCAAACAGACAGTTGACCCATGCTGTGAAGGAATAACAGCAGAAAAAATGGAGAACAAACCAGATGAAAAGGAACCAGATAAGTAAAAGCCTGATGCGAATGCTGATAAGTCAGGGATTTACAGACCATGATATGGCAGAATACTTTGAACAGGACATCAGAGACATAAGCATAACCCGAATGTTCTGGCAGCTAAGGGAATTCAAAGGACAGGCAAACCTGATGAAGGAACGAGAAGCAAATAAAGAAACAGCGCGATACAACAGGGAGGAAACCGCTACCATAAAACATAAGAAATGCCTAAAGTGCAGAGAAACATTTATTCCGGCGCACCGAACAAACTTTATCTGCGGCACATGCGCCCGGATCACTAAACGGGAAACCGGATTGCTTTATAATTATGACTATCATTTAACCATGTAAGGAGAGACATATGTATATACTGTTATTACTCGCATCATCACTGCTACTAATCAGTTGTGACGGATCTAAACATGCAGAATTCTTCAACCTCGCAAACGAACAGATGAACAACGGCTATGAATGGCACTACATCGGACGCAAAGACGCAACAAAGGAAGACATAAAATATATTCCAATGTATAAGGGTGCAGAAGGGGAAGAATACATACACTTCCAGTTGCAGAAACCTAAATAATGAGTGACAATATTGCAACACTTCTCGAAGAAAGAGGGGCAACCCACGGTGACGCTGCCGAAACCTTTGATTTACAGGCCAAGCTTACCGAAGTCTACCTCGCAGCGCGTCTGAAGACCGAACCCACGAGTCAAAGAAGTATTATCTGCCAACGGCACGATGCTACAATTCTCCACATTCTTGGTAAGATAGCGAGAATCGCATGTGGTAAGTACAATAAGGATGACTGGACTGACATACAGGGCTATGCGAAACTTGGAGATCAGATGCAGTCGCTTAACACATATGGCAAACCAATAGAAGGGATCATAGGAACATCGACTTTTCCTCCGTCGGATACAGAACAATGATTCCATCAGTCCTGCTTTTTAGCCCATGCCTTATGCCACAACCATACATCGATCCGGACAAGGACACGATGAATGCCACGGACCAAGGCACTACGCCAGATCGAGGAGTACCGCCTACTCATTATCAACACTTTCCATACCTGTATCTGCCATATTGGATGGAATGGTTAGAACACGGTTGCATTCATGGCAAATATAATGCCCGTTCGAAGAGACAGGTGGAACCAGTTCACCACACCACAGACAAAGAATAAGTTCTTGGGGCATTGACCGAAGAAACATCTAATGCCCTGCTTTCTTACGCTTGAAGGTCAGGTACTCTGCCCCTTCTTCTACATCGAAGACAGTTGTAATAAGCCTTGGGTCATCATCTTCGTACTGCGGATCAATAATAGTAACAAAAGCAGGAGCAATATTCTGATCCGGCAGACCCTTTTCTTCTGCATACCGATCCCACTTTTTATAAGAAGCAAGGCGAAGGGCATGGGATATAAGGCCCGACGCAGGACACTTGAGAACCTGATAGCCACTGGTATGCTTATGCCCACAGGTAAGAATATGGTCACGCCACCCCATCTGTATCGCCTTGGCCGGGCCGTGTGCAGTGTTCCACATGGAATGACCCTGAAAATCATGCCTTGAATTTACCCGTAGCTTTCTACCTTCAGGGAACACAAGATTTAAACGTGCGCCATGAGCCTGAAAAACGCCCATCTGATCGCGTGTCATCCATACAAGGGGGTCACCTGACCCGGACCAACAGTCGTGGTTCCCACCTATCAAATATAGCCACTGAACAGATGTTACAAGCCACTCCACCAGTATCCACGCTTCCGCAGCACTGGTTGACTGTTCTCCGTACAACCTGCCAAGTCTTCCAACCCAGTTGTTATGCAGATCCCCGACATTTGCACCGAACAATCCCTTCGTATCCTGTATTGTCTTAACATGGCTTTCCAGTAAGGCCAGATCTGTACCATCATCATCAACATGGGGGTCCCCAAAATGGGCTATCCCTATGGGACCATCGACTTTTATATGGACATCTATTAACCGCCGGGCTTCCTTTGCCTGATTCTTTTTTGAATATCGACGCTTACGAAACTCAAGAAGCTCCTGTGCAGAAGGCGTTTCCTTCGGTAATTCCGACACATAAAACCCCGGATCTTCTACTTCAGGATTAATGTCCCGTTCTATTGCAGCATCCAGACGCTTGCGAAACTTCCCCCGATTCATACCAAGCCGCCTTGCTGCTTCAGACACGTTGCCTCTTGCCTGATCGAGTGCTACTACGACCTCAAGCAGTTCTTTCTTTGTCAATCGTCTGGAATACTCCATCATTTCTTAGGACGCACTGCCCTATCCCCATACCACCAGAGAACTGCTGAAGAAGCCATGTATATTACTGAATGCACAATGGTTTCCTGCTGCAATAAATCATCAGAACTAAAATA
>VTLG01008827.1_pt1 | contig 28852 bp, 47 predicted proteins | sample 4694571 | NCBI WGS metagenome assembly VTLG01 (sample SAMN12604809, study PRJNA352737) | marine metagenome | biome: ENVO:00000447; feature: ENVO:00000209|ENVO:00000569|ENVO:01000036; material: ENVO:00002151; isolation source: viral sequences binned using virsorter ...
TCATCACAAGGTCAGGGATTGATAAAATTCAGGCAATGGAAAACATCAGTATTGACTACGAAGTCATTAATTGCGAAAGAGATTTTTGTGTAGTAAAAGCTAATGCATTAAAAGGTGAGGCATCAATACAAACTTTTGGATCAGCTTTAAAAGGCGGATTCAAAGATGGTAATTGCAACACTTGGTACGTCATGGAAATGGCTGAGAAAAGAGCTATGTCTAGGGCTGTACTAAAACTCACAGGCTTCTATGAATTAGGGGTATTTGGTGAGGATGAAAGCGAGGATTTTAAAAAAAATAATAACTAAAAGTAAATAAAAAATGGAAGTAAATGGAAAGCTAATTAAAAAACTAAACGTAGAATCAGGAACAAGTAAGGCAGGGAAAGAATGGGAAAAACAAACTTGCCTTGTAGAAACTAATGATGAATTTAATAACTTAGTTGCTATAAGTGCTTTTGGAAAAGATAAAATAAAGCAGTTGAACAAGTTAGAAGTAGGGATGCACGTCACAATTAGTTGCAATGTTTATTCAAGAGAATATAATGGCAAATATTATCATAATATAGATGGCTATTGGTTTAGTAATCAAAGCAATAATCCTGACATCAATGATGATATTGATGAATCAGATGAACCATTTTAAGATGATAGCAGAATTAAATTTTAAGATATTATGCGATCTTACTACAAATCTAGTGGGATTACGTAAAGGTTCACTTTCCTATAAAAGTAGAGAAACAAAATATCATGTTCCTAGATCTGTTGCTAGTGTAGTAGCTAGAATGATAGATGATACACACCCTACTATCATAGCAAAAGAACTTAAAAGGGATAGAGTTTCTGTTTATCATTATGAGAAAATGCACGAATCTAATTATAGATCTTTTCCTAAATACCGAGAAGTTTTTAATAAGGTTTACAATGCTTATAGTAATATACAAGGTTCCAAAAGAACCTTTGTTGATGAAAATCAATTACGACAATATCTAAGAGAAAATGGTGTAATTGATAGTAAAAAATATCAAAGCATTATTAGGGTTACATCAGGTAGAGCTGAGGTTGATATTAAAGTTTCTTATAAGGATTTTTATGATATGCTAGAAAAGTGTAAGTTTGCCATGACAGATTGCAACTACAACTTAGAGATTATATGACAAAACCAAATTACTATGCAGTTATCCCCGCAGATGTGAGATATAATAAGAAACTATCTCCAAATTCTAAACTACTATATGCTGAGATAACTGCCTTATGTAATATGAATGGTAAATGTACTGCATCAACTGAATACTTTTGTAGGCTTTATGAAGTCAGTAGAGTATCAATACAGAAATGGTTAAAGATCTTAGAGAATAATAATTATATAAAGCGTGTTAATATATATAGACAGGGTAGTAAAGAAATATTAACAAGGATAATAACTTTGGTTAATAGCCCTAAGAAAGAAAAGTTTACAGATAATACTAATATAAATATAACTAATAATAATCTTACAGATAGTAATAGAAAGGCGCTTTTTAAAAAACCAAGTATTAATGAGATTAGAGATTATTGTAATGAACGTGGTAATAATATAGAAGCAGAAGCGTTTATAGATTTCTATGAAAGTAAAGATTGGAAAATCGGAAAGAATAAAATGAAAGACTGGAAAGCTGCTGTAAGAACTTGGGAACGTAGAGAAATTAAAAAGTCTACAATGGGTAAGTTGCACTCACAAATCAATGCTTGGCAAGAAGCAAAGAAATTATTATGAAAAAAGAAATAAGATTTTTAGAAAGTGTAGTTTTTTTATTAGATAAAATGAAATTAGAACTACAAGAAAAAGAAAGTAAATGTAATGATGGCAGAATGTTGATAAGGATTGGACATAGAATTTCTGCTATACATAAAGTAAAACATTATATTCGTCAAAGAATTAAAGATGAGGATATTCCTGAGTGTATTAGGTATGGAAAGAGTACAGATTTTTTATATAATTTAAAAAGTAAAGATTAATGAAACCACTTAAACAAGAAAACTTAAAAGAGCTGACTGAAAAAGTTTTAGACTTAGTTGCAAAGACAGCAGTTGAAATAGGACACAAAACAGATCCTCAAACTATGGCAAGTTTATCTAAAATATTTGCAGCAGACTTAATACAAGAAAAGCGTTTTGGCAATATGACTTTCAACCAAGTAGAGGATGCCTTTCATCAGGGTGTAAGATTTGGAAAAGATGAACCATTTTTAAATATAAGAACTTTTTACAAGTGGACATATAAAATGAAAGAGATGTGCGACAATGCCTACTATGAAGTACATACATTAGGAAAGCCAAAAGGAAAGACCTTATGGTATCAAGAACCAATAAAACTATTAACATGATTGGGTGGGTAATAATAACGGCTATTGGAATGTGGCTAATAAGAGAGATAAGAGAATGAAAAACAGAAACTTAAACCATGTAGATGATTGGGCTACTCCCAGCTATATATATGATGAACTAAATAATGAATTTAATTTTGATTTTGATCCATGTCCTTTACAGCATGACTTAAAGAAATGGGATGGACTAAAAAGGAAATGGGGTAAAAGAAATTTTATTAATCCTCCTTATTCAAGAAAACTGAAAGAAGCTTTTGTATTAAAAGCAATAGAGGAAAGTAAAAAAGGAAATTTATGTGTAATGCTTTTACCTGTATCAACTTCAACAAAGTTATTTCATCATCATATTTTACCTAATCATAAAGAAATTAGATTTGTATATAAAAGAATTAAATTTAGGGGAGTCAATACTTTTGGAAAGTATGTAAGTGATAAAGCAGGAATGCATGATAGCATGGTAATAATATTTTAAATATGAAAACAAAAGAAGTTGTAAGAGAACTACTAACTATTAAACCACATTTAAGAGATAATGACAATATGTTAATTGCTGCTTATTGGTGGAAAGAATTAAAGAGAAAAGAAATAGATCCTAATAAAATGAATGGATTAGAGTTCATGCAGATGTTTGCTAATAATAAACTGACAAACATTAAGACTATTGAAAGGATGCGGAGAAAGCTGCAAGAGGAATGCCCTGAGCTAAGAGGAAAGGCTTATGAATTAAGAAAGGGAGCAATACAAGATCAATGGAAAAAAGACTTAGGATATGGAAATAACTAACGAGGACAATATGGACTTAATGTCAAGATATGAGGACAATCATTTTGATTTAGCAATAGTAGACCCTCCTTATGGAATTGATATACAAAATTCAGGTACAAAATTTAAAAGATATGGTGAAAATAAAAATTGGGACAATGAAGTTCCAACAAAAAAATACTTTGATGAATTGTTTAGAGTAAGTAAAAATAAAATAATATGGGGTGGCAACTACTTTGATTTACCTCCTACAAGGTGTTTTTTAATATGGGATAAGCAGCAGCCACAGGGAGTTTCGTTTGCCTCTTGTGAGTATGCTTACACTAACTTTGACAAATCAGCAAAAACATTTTATATGCGACCGCAAAATGCAGATAATATAAGAATACATCCAACACAAAAACCCGTTAAATTATATGAATGGCTCTTAATGAACTATGCAAAAGAAGGAGATAAGATATTAGATACTCACTTAGGCTCAGGAAGTATTGCTATTGCTTGTCATAACTTAGGTTACGATCTTACAGCTTGTGAACTTGACAAAGAATATTACAAAGCAGCCATGAAAAGAATAGAAAGACATAAGCAACAAATAAGAATCTTTTAATGAGAAAATCAATAAGCAAACTTAAAAAAGAACTAGACAAATGGTTTAGTCTTTATATTAGATTAAGAGATTCTCATAATGGCATGGTGCAATGCTTCACCTGTGGAGTTGTTAAACATTATAAATCTGGAATGCAATGTGGGCATTTTCAAAGTAGAAGGCATCACTCAACAAGATGGAATGAACACAACTGCCAACCCCAATGTGTAAAATGTAATATGTTTGAGCAAGGAGAGCAATGGAAATTTGGGATGGCTTTGAACATTAAGTATGGCGAAGGAACATCAAAAGAATTAGAATTTTTAGCAAGAACAACATTAAAAAAAATGAGAGCAGAATATGAGGATGATATAAGATATTACAAAGCTGTTGTTGAAAACTTAAAAAAAGAAAAGGGAATTGAGTAAACTTTTTTGATAGATTTGACGTATGCAACAACCGATATATTCAAGTGAGGAACATAAGCATATCATTGAAATATATATTACAATGTGCAAACAATTTGCCCAAGAAATTACAACACAAAATAGATACCATAATTATTTAGAAGTCTTACAATTAATAGTAGAATATTCCAATGGTTATGGGGCAGGGATAAGGGAAAATAATTTTTATGATTGGATTATGATTATACCTATTAACCTATCAGTAGCAACAAGCGGTTTTTTTGCAGGGATAGAAACAAAAGGAAATGCAGCAGTAGTTAGAGCTTATAAAGTTGTTTTAGATCAGATGTTACAAGAAACAGTAAAAAAATTAGATTCTTTGCAGCCTAAAAATGAATAAGATTTATGTGGAAATATCAAAGCTAACAGATAAGTTTAGGACTATGGCTTATGGTATTACTACTGATGAAAATAAAATTAATGAGGCTGTGCAAGAGTTGATGTTATATCTGCTTCAAGCAAACCCTGAAACAATTAAAAAAATTTATGATAATGATGGGATTGAAGGCATAACAAGATATGGTGCTGTTGCTTTAAGGAGAGCATTAACAAGTAAAAGAAGCAATTTCTATTATAAATATGAAAAATATTATACACATATTGATAGCACTATTTATTCTACTAATAGTACCCATGTTGATGATTTTACAGTATCTGGCACTTATCATTATAAAGATATATCAAATTTGCCGAATGAAAAAGTAGATCATGTTCAACTAAACAAATTAGAGCAGATTGATTGTATTTTAGATACTTTAAATTGGTATGATAGGGAATTATTTAAGCTGTATTATTACGAAGGAAATACACTCGATTCAATCGCTGCTAAAACTAGAATAAGTAGGAATAGTATTTTTACAACAATAGACAAAGTTAGGGATATAATTAAAAAAGAATTGAATGAAGTTGTATGATCCAAAAAAGAAAGATAGTTTTGTAATGCAATTTGGATTTTCATATCCTGAAACAATACGCCCAAGAAAAAAAGATTTAATTAAAATATATCAAAAGGATGAAGTTCTTTGTACCCAACAATATATACGAGGACAGAATAACAATATGTAAGTCTTGCATTTATTATTTTAAACCAACAGGAACGTGCAAGGATTGCGGTTGTTTTATGAAAATAAAAGCACGTCTTGCACCTATGGAGTGCGGTCAAAAGAAATGGCAAAAGACTACTAATATAGAAACCCCTGATGATTTGCCACAGGAGATTATAGAGGAGATATTAGATATGTGGAAAGACTTACAAACAGGTAGAGCAAAAAACCAAGCAGCTAAAAAAAGAATGATAGAAACCTACAATACCATACATGGCACTAACTATTCAATAGGAACTAATTGTGGTTCTTGTTTATCTACTTGCTTTGATGGAATAAAAAAACTATATAAAAAATACAGCCAATGAATTACTTAGCATACTTAAAAAGAAATAAGCAGCACTATTCAAGTAGATGGATAGTCAAATATGATGAAAGCAATAATAATCTAGTGAGAGAAGTCAAACTCATATTTAATCCTGATGAATATAGACAGTCATCAAGATCAAGAAAATTACATACACAAGAAGGTTTAATTAAAATACTAGAAAATGACAAAAGAAAAAGAAATACCTAAATACTATAAAGGGAAAAACGGTTACATGGCAAAAGATGTAGTTACTAACTTTGATTTATCCTACAATGTAGGAACAGCAGTAACTTACCTATTAAGAAGTAAACGAAAACATGATGATGGTGGTGTAGAGGATTTGAGAAAAGCTATTAATCATCTCCATTTTGAATTAGATAAATTGCACAATGAGTCTTTATAAATGTGAATGTGGTATAACTGAAAAAGAAATCACAAAAGCAACAATAGGATTAAGAGATGGAAAATGGGTTACGCTTGAAGCTCTATGTGAGTGCGGACTTTATATGGATAGTGAACCTGAGGAAGGGATGCCTAATCTTAAAAGAACAGAATCATCATTAAGTAAAAAGAAGCGAGGTGATTATCTTTGGGATGGAGCAAAGGAAAAGCTTTGTGGTGAAAGAGGTGTCAATGAGGACTTTTAAATAAATAACAATAAATTCTATTATATATTATGAAGCAACAAGTTAAGATCAATCAAGTCAAAGGAAATCCTAACAATCCTAGAATAATAAAGAATGATAAATTTAAGAAGTTAGTAAAATCAATACAAGAATTTCCTGAGATGTTAAAGCTAAGACCTATTGTTGTAGATGAAAATATGATTGTACTTGGTGGTAATATGCGATTGAAGGCTAGTAAAGATGCAGGACTAAAAGAGGTATGGATTGAAATAGCAGAAGGACTTACTGATGAACAAAAGAAAGAGTTTATCGTTAAAGATAATGTTGGCTTTGGAGAATGGGAATGGGATATGTTAGCTAATGAATGGGATAGCGTACAACTTGCTGAATGGGGGTTAGATGTATGGCAAAATGATGATGACTTAGAGGAGCCTGATTTTAATGAATTAACAGTAGACAATAATAATAAGCCACCAACAATTAAAATAACATTTGCTAATGAAAATGATTTACAAAATGCAGAAAAAGAAATAGCAACAATAATTATTAAATATGAAAAAGCAATATACTCAGTAAGTGCAGGAGAATTATGATATTAAAAAAGGCATCACATAAAGCAATTAAATATTCTTGTTTAAAATTTCACTATGCTAAAAGTGTGCCTGTAAATGTTTTAGGATTTTCAGTATTTAATAAAGAAAATGAATGGTGTGGATGTATAGTTTACGGATTAGGTGCTAATAACAATTTAGCAAAATCATTTAAGCAACCACAGGGCTCAGTAATAGAATTAGTTAGAATGGCTTTAAATGGTAAACAAGAAAGCACAAGTAAAGCAATGGCTATTAGTATAAGAATACTAAAAAAATATGTACCTCTTGCAAAGGTAATAGTAAGTTATTCAGATATGAAACAAAATCATAAAGGAGTAATATATCAAGCTTGTAATTTTTATTATGTAGGTTCTATAATAGCAGAAAGTTGTATAGACCCTGAGGATGGATTAGTAAAACATTCAAGGATTTTGTTTTCAAAATATGGTAGCACAAAAGGATTGACAAGAGTAAAAGATAAACCAAAACATAAGTATTTATATCCACTAACAAAAGAATTAAAGGAAAGGTGTTTAGAGTTAAAAAAACCCTATCCTAAAACTGCGTGATTAGCATATACAGTAATGCGTTGGCTATTCCAAGTCAAAGAAGGGGTGCAATTCTACCATCACGCTCTAATATAACATTTAAAAATGGAACAAAATAGAACACAAATCAACAAAGACAGAATACTCAAAGCATTAGAGTCAAGTCTAGGGGTAATAACAACAGCATTAAAGGCTTGTGATTTGTCAAGAACAAACTTCTACAAGTGGATAAAAGAGGATAAAGAATTTGCTGATAAAGTAAAAGAAATAGAAAACATACAACAAGACTTTATTAAGTCTAAGTATTATGAATGTGTTAAAGATAAAGTACCCTCAGTAGTAATACACGCTGCTAAGACTAGACTTGGTTGGAATGAAACAAACAGGCTAGATGTAACATCAGGCGATAAAGCAATTAATATGCCTGTCATAACATTTGTTGAAACTGAAACTGAATAAGAAATATAATCCTTTATTTGAATCTGATGCTCGTTATTTTATAATAACAGGCGGGAGAGGATCTGGGAAGTCTTTTGCAGCAACAGTATTCTTAACTCTTTTAACAATGTCTAAAAACATAAGGATATTGTTTACAAGATACACAATGGTATCAGCACATCTATCAATCATCCCTGAGTTCTTAGAAAAGATAAGTCTATTAGGCTTCGAGAATATTTTTAGCGTAAACAAAGCTGAGGTAGTAAACTTAGGAAATAACTCGGATATTCTATTTAGGGGTATTAAGACATCAGCAGGTAATCAAACTGCCAGTCTTAAATCATTACAAGGAATAAGCACTTGGGTTCTTGATGAAGCCGAGGAATTAATTGATGAGGATATATTTGATACAATAGATCTTAGTATTAGAGAAAAAGATGTACAGAACAGAATCATCTTAATATTGAACCCAGTTACAAAAGAACATTGGATCTATAATAGGTTCTTTCAAGACAAAGGTGTTGAGGCTGGTTTTAATGGCTTTAAAGACAATGTATGCTATATACACAGTACATACCTAGACAACATAGAAAACCTCTCTACGAGCTTCCTAGAACGTATTAAGACTATAAAGCATAGAAACTTTAAAAAGTATGAGCATAAAATACTTGGTGGCTGGTTAGACAAAGCAGAAGGGGTTGTATTTGATAATTGGACATTTGGAGAATTTAATCCTGATGGCTTACAAACTTCTTGTGGTATGGACTTTGGATTCTCAATAGATCCTGATTCACTTACAGAAGTGGCTATTGATAAGTCTAAGCGTAAGATATATTTAAAAGAGCATATCTATCAGAATGGATTAAAGTCTAATCAACTTGCTGAGATTATATTAAGTAAAGTAAATGATAAACTCATTATTGCTGATTCAGCAGAACCAAGACTTATAGCAGATTTAAAGCATTTAGGAGTAAACATAAAGCCAGTTAAAAAAGGAACTATTGAAAGCGGTATAACTAGAATGCAAGATTATGAATTAATAGTAAGTCCTGAATCCACTAACATAGCCAAAGAAATGAACAATTATGTATACGCCGATAAAGGATCAAAGTTGTATGTGGATAATTACAATCATGCAATAGATTCTGCGAGATATAACATTATTTACCACTTAGACAATCCTAATGCAGGTAAGTATTTTGTACAATAAACTAAATTATGAATTTTTCTATTATATATTAGATGAAGGTAAAGATTAAGAAAGAAGGCAAAGTAAAGCAGTTCAAGTTAATCAATAAGTGGAGTGATGTCACTCTTGAAAAGTGGCTAAGGCTGATTGAGTTTTCATCAAAGAGTAAGACAAAAGAAGCAAAAGAAACAATAGCTGCTTTGTCAGATATTCCTAAGAAGTTGATTGATGAATTAGCTTTAAGAGATGTAGCTGTAATCATGGGTAAAATCTCAGAATTACAACAGGGGCAAGGTAGTTCTTTTAAAAAGATAATTGAAATAGAAGGAAAAGAGTATGGGTTTCATCCAGATTTAAATGAAATTAGTTTAGGTGAATATGCAGATTTGGAAACTTTTATTAAGAATGATGTGGAGAAAAGCTTACCAGAAGTGATGGCAATACTATATAGGCCGATTGTAGAGAAAGGAGAGAATGGAGTCTATACTATTGAGGCTTATGATGGCAATATAAGAATAAGAGCCGAACAGATGAAAAAGATGTCAGCTCATCAAGTGCAAAATGCACTGGTTTTTTTTTATCATTTAGGGAAAGGATTGCTAACGACTTTGCCATCTGTTTTGATGCGGCAGATGAAGGAAATGAATCAGCAGTTGCATCCGAATCCTTTGCAGAAAAATGGGGATGGTTCGGAGTGATGTACAGATTGACAAATGGGGAGATAGTCAATTTAGAAAGAATAACAAATCTTAGCTTGTTAGAATGCTTAACTTGGCTAAGTTATGAAATAGATTTAAACTCACAAAATAAAGTAAAACATGGCAGTCAGCAATAAGACATATAACAACGTAGTAAATACACTAATTCGATTAGGACAGTATCATGAGCAAATCTCTACTGTTTCTGTTGGAGATATATACGACATCAACTTGGAAAAGATGGAGAAGTTTCCTTTACTCCACATAAATCCAGTTAGTGTAACAACAGGAGAATCAGAATTAGTATATAACTTCCAACTGTTCATTATGGATATGGTAAGTGAGAAATCAGGTTGGCAAACTAAGCAACATGAGCTATTGACTAAGCTAGTTGATATGAAAAACAATGAACAAGAAGTATTCAATCAAACGCTGGAAATATGTACTGACTTCATTGGAATGCTAAGACATAGTTCAAGGCAATCAGCAGAAGGTACTAATAATATAAATGCACCATTATACTTTACACAAGATCAATTTACAATAGAGCCTTTTCAAGAAAGGTTTGACAATCTTTGTTGTGGGTGGGTGTTTCAAATAGGAGTAAGAGTAATGAATGACTTTGATACTTGCGTGATACCTGTAACAGATGCAGGAGCAGGGTATTAATGAAATTCAAATTAGGTAAATATATAATAGAAATAGGATTTTTCAAAATAACAATTAAATTTTAAAATATGGCAGATTTAACAACAACCGTTAGTGAAAGTGTAACTTTAAATGGATCAATTAGAGGCACAACAAACTCAGTAACACAAACAAGCGTAATAGATGTATTTGAAAGAATAGTTACTTGTACACAAGGTCAAGAAACAACAGTAGCAGTCTTTGCAGCAAGTCCTTATACATCAGCAGGAGCAATAGATCAAGACAGGTCAAAGTACATAAGAATCACTAATCTTAGCGAAACTGAGGATATTGAAGTAGCTTTTGTAGGATCAGCTACTTTGTACCAAGTAAAAATTAGAGCAGGATATTCTCATATCCTAAGCGAAGGTGTAGAAATACTTTTAGCTGAGGCCGATACATCACCAAGTTTTGGGACAATGGAGAGTTTAGCATCTATTGTAGTAAAACCTGTAAGCACTACTGATGTACAATGTGAAATATTTGTTGGGCTTGTTTAATGAAAACCGATAATATAGAAAGATACTTAGAGAGCTTTGGCAAGAATGTTGTTGCTGATTCTAAAAAACTTTTATCATCAGCAAAAGGTGATACTGCTTTGGGGAAGTCAATTAGAGTTAAAGTAGTCAAAACGCCTGATGGTTTTAGCACTAAATTCTATATGGCAGATTATGGTACTTTTTTAGACAAAGGAGTTTCAGGAAACAAGAAAAAACAATCTTTTCAAGATTACAAAGGAACTAAAATGTCAAGCCCTTATAGTTATACTACAAAAGGGCCTCCTATTGATATTCTTTCTAAATGGATTAAAAGAAAAGGAATAAAGCCAAAGGGATTCGGTAGAGGCAGATCTAAAAATACAGGGCAATATATATCTGCCTTTGCTTACTTAATAAGCAGAAAAATAAAAAGAGATGGAATTAAAAGTTTAAGTTTCTTTCAAAAACCTTTGGGCTTATGGTACGACAAATTGCAACATGATTTTTTAAGTGTATTCACAGCAGATATAAAAAGTTATTTAACCACATTTACAAAATACAAATAAATGGCAACACTAATAAAACAAAAACCGTTATACACTACACTCCCAGTAGGGCAACAGATAATATTCACAGTATTAAATACTATTATAATACAAACATATTGGAATGTAAAATACTTAGCAGAAGTTCATATAAGTGCTAATCCAATAAATCTTTCAGTAGCTGATGATTTAGTTGCTACTTTTAAAACAACGCCAAATAATAAGGGAGTTGGAATATTTGATTTTCAACCTTTACTAGAAGGCTATGTGAGTGCACAACATCTAGGTACTGCTACTGGAAATAGTAGTAGATATAAGGGTGTTGGTTATTCTTTGGACACTCCACATCCCATACATTTAATAGATAAATATGCTAGAAATCAAAAAGGAATCAAATACTTTGCTATTCAATTTAAAGTTGAAGGAGCAACATCTGCTACTGCTCCTGTTTCTACAATATCTGGTGAAGCTGTAAATTCTGTTGATTATCTTTTTTTTAATGGAGTGTTGCAGCTAGAAAACTACTTAACATTAGGAGCTATAAATTCATCAGGATCTTTAATAGCAGGACAAAATTATGGCTTTAACTTAGATGCTAATTTATTTTATCCAGGCAGCTCTACTACTCCATCTAAATTCCTAACTAATGCACCTACTACTCAGTATGCAAATATTGATGACTATGGAACTTTCGGGTTTTTAAATTTTCTACCTAATGGAACTGATAGAATGAGGCAAATATTTCTTGTCTATTATAATAGTGCAGGAGCTAGTATTGGAAGTGAAAGCGTAACTCAAACTTGGAGTAATGGGGGGCAAACTACTCCCAGCTCTTATGCTGCTGTAAAGTATTTGTTTGCAGGTATATTTCCTGGAAATTTAAGAAATTGGAGTAGTACATTTCAAGCACTTGTAACTGCTGGAACTATACAAGGTGGTTATTATACAATACAGCCTGAAAGCGAATATGGAGATTTACAACAAATGTACACTATTCATGTAAATTGCCCTAATCTTAAAGAATACGAACCTATTAGACTTACTTGGTTGAATCAATGGGGTGCTTGGGATTATTACACTTTCACTATGAAATCAGTTAGATCTACTTCAACAAACAGAACTACATATACACAAATGACAGGGAGTTGGAATGAGAGTCGTTATGCAATAGATGGATATAAGGGTGGCAAGAAAAATTTTAGAGTAAATTCAACTGAAAGAATACAAGTAAATAGTGACTTTTTAACCGAAGCAGATGCAGTATGGTTTGAGGAGTTGATAAATAGTCAAGAAGTTTATATATTAAATGGATATGATTCTACTGAATCTGCTCCTTATAATACAATGACTAATAAATATGTTGAGCCTGTTTTAGTAACTACATCAAGCTATGTAAGAAAAACATTAGCAAATGACAAACTTATACAATACACTTTTGAGCTAGAAAGAAATAAAACCCAAAAAATACATACTGCCTAATGAGTGTTGAATTAATATTATATCCACAAGAAAATCCTCTTGATGAATTTGTGGTAGATGGCTTAACATTTGCTACTATAAATAATTCTACAAATACTGATTCTACAAATACAACCAATATTTTTGATGCTATATTTACAGCAACACCACCAACATTAGCAGGTGCTTGGTACAGGTTTAGAATGACAGCAGTAGCAACTCCTGCACAAGCATCTGAATCATCAGGAGTCTTGACATTAAACGCTGTTACAGGTGCTACTTTTTGTGGAGTTTATCAAAAGCTGTCAGGTTTAATTGCTGGGCAAAATTATACTATTACAATAGATACTGTTTCAACTACTGGCTTTATAATTTTTGGGCATAGAAGTGCAACAGGTGGTTCTCAGTTCAATAGTTTTACATCAGCAGGAGTAACACAAGCTACCTATACTTTTACAGCATTATCTGCAAGTGATACTATTTTTATAGCTTACTCAGCTAATTCTAATTCTGACTTAGACATTAGTAAGATTTCAGTAACAGGAGAAGTAACTCTTAAAGAGTGGGAAGGGCAAGTTATTTGTGATTTATATGAGCATGAGGAAATACCATTGACTTTAAGTGTAGATAATTTTAAAAATGCTGCTGAAAAGATACAGTCATATTCTAAGGACTTTAATCTACCCGCAACAAAAAGAAATAATCAGATATTTGGGAATCTATTTGAAATTACTAGAACTGTTGCCAATCCTTATGACTTCAACCCTTATGCAAAAACTAGATCTGTTTTAAAACAAAATGGATTTATTTTATTTGATGGATTTATAAGACTAATAGATATACAAGATAGAGATGGAGAGATAAGTTACAATGTAAACTTATATGCACAAACCACAGCATTAGCTGATACATTAAAAAACAGAACATTTGATTTTATAGATTTCTCGGAGTTAGAACATACATATTCTAAGGTGGCAATTAAAGGAAGTTGGTACACAGATGGATTACCTTTAACTAACGCTTTACCACCAGGAACTTATGCAGGAACAGCAGGTACTAGCGTGACTGATGTATTAAAGTACCCTTTTGTAGATTGGAGTGGACAAATACTTATCGCAAATGGTGCAACAGGGAATAATTCAACAGCAGGTCGCCCAGAAATAACATCATTAGAACAAGCATTCCGCCCTTTTATAAAAATAAAATATTTAATAGATAGAATATTTAGTGAGGCAGGATATACTTATTCATCTACTTTATTTGACAGCACAAGTTTTGGTAAGTTATTTATGGACTTTAATTGGGGCGGCTCAGATATGCCTACTGTTATTCCTGATGAAACTACTACTGCAACTTATCCAAAGTATCAAAGTGCAGGAGTGCCACCTGTTAGAGAAACTACTACTGCATTTATAACAGCAGCATTAATAGATCAATCCCAAACAGGTGGAGATGCCAATTCAAATACCCCAGCAGATTATCAAAATACAACTAGTCCTGTTGCTGCCGATATTTATAAAATAGTCAATACATCTGATAACAGATTGTATCAAATAGATTATACGTTTTTTTTAAAAAATAATTCAAGTGATCCTAATACAGAAGGAACATTGAGATGGGCGCATTATGATGCAGTTACAACGAATACTACAATTTATGATTCTCAAACGAAAAGCATAGGTGCAAATATAAGTGAGGCTTTTCAGGGGAACATATCAATTCTTTTAAATGATGGAGATAAATTATATCCTGAATTTGCTGGTACGGGGGGAGCAACTTTTTCTATTAAACAACGCCAACAAACCGTACCTAATGCTACTGTAACTTTCAATATTAATTCAACTGTTGTAAATTCAGCAGTCTTAAATAGTAATAGAGGAGAGATAAACCAATGGGATTTTCTTAAAGGAATTTTTACTATGTTTAATTTAGTGACTTTACAAGATAAAACAGATCCAGCTAATATTATTATAAAACCATATTCGGATGTATTTATAAAGACAGGGCAGGGGACTACTTTAAAAGAAAGAAATATTAATCATGATTGGACTGACAAAGTAGATTTAAAAGACATTACATTGACTCCTTTAAATGATTTAAAAAAGAAAACAGTTTTTAAATATGAACAAGATGATGATGATTATATTTTTAATCTATATAGGAGATCTACTAGGGGGCATTTGTATGGAAGCAAAGTATTTAGTGCAGAAGGTCTAACACTATTAGAAGGAGAGGATGAAATAGTAGCTAGTCCTTTTGCTGCGACAGTATCAAAGCCTTTGGGTAATCAATTTACAAATCTTATAGTGCCAACTATTTATTCTAAGAATGATGATGGTACTAATAGCTCATTTGATAATCTACCAAGAATACTTTATAATACCACAGGAGCAAGTCCGATAGATATAGCCCCAGCGAGTTATTATATACCTGAACAGAATGGAGAAAACAGCGAAAATTCAGAACTTTTCTTTACATTTTCTCATTTAACCGATATACCTACTATTGTGAGCACACCACCAGTTTCTACTGATACATTTGATTACAACTTTGGAGAATGTCAATATATTCAGCCACTCGGTCAAACTACTACCCTAAATTTATTTAATACATATTGGTTTCCTTATTACAATGAACTATATGATCCAGATACTAAGACAATGAAGTTAAAAGTTAATCTACAACCAGGCGATATTGCAACCTTTAACTTTTCTGATTATGTGATGATTAAGAACAGGTCATATCGAGTGAATAGGATAGACTATAAGCCAAAAGATTTATCAACAGTTGAATTTATATTAATATCATAATGGAATTTAGAAGCGGATATACAATCAAACCAAAAGAAGTTCTAAGAAGTGGGCAAGTAGTGTTTACTAATGGTACTGATGATGTATTGCCTAATCAAGCTGCTTGTGAGGCGTATGGATACAGATACAATGCTGCAACTAGAACTTGTGAAGCATATAATTACTCTCCTCAAACTGAACAAGCAATTAGTAATGAAAAGAATTTAGTGAAAGGATCTAGAAATTCAACTGAAATAGGAACTACAAATACTTTCATAATGGGGGAAAGTAATACAACAAAGGGAGATAATAGAAACAATATTATCATAGGAGATTATAATGAAATTGCAAATGGTGTAAATAATGCAGCAATCTTTGGTAATTATGGAAAAGCTACAAGAGATGGAGAAACAGTATTTGGTGGTGGAGGGTTTAATGGCGAAGCTATTGGTAAAGCTCAAAGCTCTATAATAACATTGACAGGTACTACAAGAAGCAACACTCCTACTAATCTTTTCGTTAATGGAGATCCAAATGTAACTATTATCCCAAGAAGCGGAACAGGAGCTTTTGAGTCTTTTGAAGTAATGATAATAGCAGTAAGAACAGGGGGTAGTGCTGGAAGTGGTGCAGTAAATGACAGAAAGGCCATCAAGACGTATGGAATGATATATTTAGATGTAGTAGATCAAACAACATATAAAATAGGAGAGTTTGGAACTATAACTGGATGGGCAGGAGAGGCAGCATTTAGTGGGGGGAATATGTTTATAGAAGTAACAGGAGCAGCAAATATGGATATTAGTTGGAGTGCAACGCTTCATCTTTATGAAATGACAGTATAAAAAAATAAAATTATGGCAAAAAAGGAAGTATTAGAGCTAGATGTAAAAACGAATATAGGGGAGGCTACCAAAGAAACAGAAGGGCTGGTAAAACAAACTGAAAAAGTTGGTCCTGCTGCCAAGAAAGGATCTAAGGGATTTGCAGGATTAGGCACAGCAATAAAAGGTGTTGGATTAGCTTTAAAAGCTGCTGGTATTGGTTTAGCAGTAGCATTACTAGCTAAACTTATGGAAATTTTTGGGAAAAATCAAAAAGTAGTTGATGCCTTCAACACTACTATGACTGCCTTAGAGATTGTCTTTAAAGACTTATTTACTTTTCTAAGTAATAATGTAGGTAAGGTTGTAGGTTGGTTCAAAGCTATATTTGATGATCCTAAACAAAAATTAGAGGATTTTGCAAAAGCCATAAAAGACAATCTAATGGAAAGGTTGCATTCTTGGCTTGATATGATGGGGCATTTAGGAAAAGCTATCGGGCATTTATTTAAGGGAGAATTTGCAGCAGCCAAAGATGAAGCAATAAATGCAGGGAAAGAAATGGTAGATACTTTTACTGGTGTTGATAATAGTGTAGATAAAGTTACTACTACAATAAAAACTGCAACAACTGCTGTAATAGATTACACTAAAAGTACACTAGATCAAGCAAAGTCACTCACAGAATCCGAAAAAGCAGCAAGAGCAGCAGGTGTAGAATTTGCTATGTTGAATGCTCAATTTTTAAAAGATGCTGAGATTCAAAGGCAAATAAGAGATGATGAAACTAAGACTTTTGCAGAAAGAATTGAAGCTAATAAAAAGCTAGATACAATCTTAGCTGACCAACAAAAGCTACAAAAAGCAGCATTACAAAAACAAGTAGATGCAGCATTTAAACTACACAAACTTGATGAAACAAATCTTGATAATAAACTAGCATATCAAGAAACATTAGTAGCACAAGCAGAATTAGAGGAGACTATCACAGGGCAATTATCAGAACAAAAAACTAATGAAGTAGCTTTAAATAAAGAATTACTTGCATCTCAAAATGAAATAAGAGCAGAAGGGTTATCGGGTATTCAAAGAGAATTAGAGGAGTTAGAAGCATCTTATAAGTTAAAGCTGGATATGGCTAGAAAGTCAGGAATGGGCATTGAAGCTATTACTAAACAATATGAAAAACAAAAAGAAGCTATTGTTTGGAGTGGTGTAGAATCTCAATTAAGTGCATATTCATCTCTTACAGGAGCATTAGGTAAATTAGCAGGAGAAAATAAAGAACTTGCAATAGCACAAGCAATTATGGACACTTTTGCAGCAGCTAACTCTGCTTTAAAAGATGGTGTAGGCCCTGAAAGATTTGTACAAGCGGCAGCAGTTATCGTAACAGGTTTAGCAAATGTAAAACAGATAATGCAAACCCCAGTTCCTGGCGGTGGGGGTGGTGGTGCTATTCCTAGTGGTGGTAGTCAAACTCCTGCGCCTCAAATGATGGGCGGTTCTTTTGAATTAACAGGGGGTGTTAAACCTGAGCCTGTTCAAGCCTATGTTGTAAGTGATGACATAACTAACAATCAAGACAAACTTGCTGCTATTAGAAGGAGAGCAACAATTTAAAAATCAAATAAATAATAACTTAATCTATATAATAATATGCCTTGTACACAATGTAAAGACGGAAAATATAAATGGGGAGAAACAGGCGAATGCGAATATGACACCTTAGAGGAATGTCAAGCAGCAAATCCTGACCATAATTATGAAAAGACTACATCAATAAGAGAATTGGTAATTGATGATGGTTCTGAGGAATTGGCTATTGATGCTATTAGCCTAGTATCAGCCCCAGCCATAGAGCAGGATTTTGTTTACTTTGGAAAAGAAAAGAACAATTTAACTTTTGCAAAAGTAGATAAGGAAAAAAGAGTCTTAATTAGCCCTGCCTTAATCCCAAATAAAAATATTTTTAGATATGATCCAAATACCGATTCAGAATACTATGTATATTTTAGTCCTGAAACCGTAAGGAAAGCATCTGAACTTTATTTAAAACATAATAATCATCATAAAGCAACTTATGAGCATCAAGATAGAGTATCTGGTGTTCTTACAGTTGAGTCTTGGATAAAAGAAGGAGATATGGACAAATCTAAACTTTACGGATTTGATCTCCCAAATGGGACTTGGTTCGTAAAAATGAAAATAAACAATGATGAACTTTGGAACAAAGTGAAAGATGGAGAATTAAAAGGGCTATCCATTGAAGGCTACTTTACTGATAAGATGGAAAAGATGTCAGAAAGAACTCCAACTACTGAGGAAATACTATCAGCTTTAAATGAGCTAATAAATGAAAATCAAATAAATAAATAACTATTCTATTATATAACAGAACCTTAAAAAAGAAACTATGGACATTAAAGAACAAATATTAGTAGCACTTGGTCTTAATAAAAAAGATGAAGGTGTGAAATTGGCTTGGCAGTCAAAAAGCGAGGATGGAACAATTTTCGTATCTACTGCTGAGGAATTAGAGGCAGGGGTGGACATATCCGTATTAACGGAGGATGGAACTACTATTTTACTGCCTGTTGGAACTTATAAAACTGATACAGGTGTATCTTTTAGAGTTGATACAGAAGGAATCGTAGCAGAAGTAATTGAATCAGAAACTGAGGAGGAGGTTGAAGCATCTCAGGAACTAACTGAGGAAACAGTTGAACTAGCTGATGTTGGTGACTGGGAAGGTATGGAGAAACGAATCCAAAACTTAGAGGATGCGGTAGCAGATCTGAAAAGAGAAAAAGTAGGCGGTGATGATGAAGTTGAAGCATCTGAGGAATTAGCTGAGGAAACTACTGAGCCTTCTGACAAGCCTAAAACAATAACTACAAAAGAAGTGGTTGAGTTTTCAGCAGATGAAGTAGAAGCATTAAAAAATCAGATTGAAAAACTTAAAACGGAATTAGCAGAATCACCTGCTGATGCTCCGATAAATACAAATAAATTTAGTTCTGATAAACCTGCACTAACTAAAAAAGAATATAACAAGTTATCTAGACAAGAACGATTCTTGCATAACTTAAACAAATAAATAAATAACTTAAAAATAAAAAATTATGGCATTAGCAGTAACATCAAACTTCGCAGGGAAGGCAGCAGGATTCTACATAGCCGCGGCCCTAAAAGAAGCGAAAAGCTTAGATTACTTAACACAAATAAACAATGTCCGTTATAAATCTAACATTCAATCAGCAGCAAACACAGGTTTCCTTAGAAACGCTACTTGTGACTTTACAGAAAACGGAACACTTACACTTACCGAAAAAGTGCTTGAAGTAAAACCGTTACAAATTAACATAGACTTGTGTAAGAAAACCTTAGTAGATTCTTGGGAATCCCTTGAAATGACAGGAGCTTATGGTAATCCACCTGCATCATTTGACGATTTTGTAATCTCTTATATGGGAGGAATTATCGCTGATGCAACTGAAACAGGTGTGTGGCAAGATGACAATGGGAATGGAGAATTAACAACATCATTCTTACAAGCAGCAGGTTTATTACTACCTGGTACTGATGCAACGGTTATTCAATCATCAGCATCAGGAGCTTATACAGCAGCAAATATTATAGCTAACTTACAAACTTTAACTTCTGATATGGCAGGTAATGTACCAGCTATCTTAGGAAAAGAGGACTTACACATCTACATGAACAATAAGACTTATGCTATGTATGTGTCAGCAGTATCTACATTAGGATATGTAAACGCTTATAACATGAATGGTGACTATGAGCCTGTATTTGAAGGCTATAAGATCGCAGTTTGTCCTGGAATGCCTGACAACCAAATGGTGGCAGCCCAAAAATCTAATCTGTATTGGGGAACTGACTTAGTTTCTGATTTTGGAGTAGATGGAACAGGTCCTAGAATTACTATAATGGATATGGCAGCTCTTGATGGGAGTGACAATTTGAGATGTGTAACTCGTTACTCAGGTGGAGTTCAAACAGGAGTTGGTGCTGATATCGTAAGACAATCATAAACTTAATTAATAGAAGTGAGGGCTTAGGCTCTCACTCCTTTAACCTTTAAAAATAAAATAAAATGGCATGTACGGCTTTAACAAGAGGTAGAGGACTTGATTGTAATAGAATATCAGGTGGTGTAAAAAAAATATTTTTCTCAGTATATGATCCAGATGTATCTTATACTTATGATGGATCAAATCCGTTAGAAATTGATGCGATTGATTGGGATGGAAGTACGATTTATGAATATGTTATGCCTTTGGGCGTGGCTAGTATTACCGACACTATAACAGGTAGTCGTGAAAACGGTACGATTTTTTACACTCCAACGGTAAACATTATACTTAACCGCCTCACCAAAGAGGATCAAAATGAAATTAAACTTTTAGGAAAAAGTAAAGTGAGAATTTTTGCACAATTAAATCAACAATTAGCTAATGGACATGATGTATTTATTGCATTAGGAATGGCTAATGGGTTAGAATTAAATGCAGGAACTATGGATAGTGGAGCGGCCTTTGGGGATCGTAATGGTTACACTCTTACCTTTGATGGCTTAGAGGCAATTCCTTTCGCTTTCTTAGAGGATTATACTACAAATCCTTGGGATCAAAGTGGATTTATTAATGAAGCTGGGACTTTCCCAACAACATCATAAAACAATTAGTAGTTTTCATATATTTCTTAGATTAGAGGGCTTTTTAGCCCTCTTTTCGTTTATAAGGCAAATAAAAACAGGACTTTTCTATTATATAGTAGAATGATACAAGCAATCACAGAAACTAACTTAACAACCTATTTACAAACTGAGGATAATCGTATTGACACTTCGGTAGGTTCTGACAAAATAAGGTACTTAGTTAAGTTTACTAATGACATGGATAAGGCAGTTCAATACGCTTATTCTACGGTTCATTTAATCTACAATAGATATACTAAGTTTGTATTTGATTATAATGCAACTCCTGATGTTTATACAGGGAGAGTTGATTTTAAGCCTTCTGGATATTGGAAATATGAAGTATATGAAGTAGCTTGGAGTGGAGCAGTTGCAATTAGTTCAGGGAATGCACCTGTAACTGAGGATGATGTATTGCCAGTAGGACCTACTCATGGAGTCGTTCAGGGCTTAGTAACAAAAGGAAAAATGAATGTATCAGATAAATCAGGAACTGCACAAGTTCAGTACACTCAAAGGCAAGAGCCAAGTGGAACGAATTATATATGGTACGGACAATAATAAATAAATAAATAAAAAATGGGAATAGAAAATGTACAACAGCTCTTGACTGAGCAATTAGGTAAAAATGGTAGCACAGAAATATTTACAACAGCAGCGCAAACAAGTAAAGATTGGTATTGTGTCTACTTTCCAGTAGAAACTGTTGTGGCTTCAATAACAGTAGCAGATGCAACAGGTGAAGCTGCTTTGGAAACCACTTTACCTGCTGGAACAACCCTGTTCATGAACGTAACCGCCATCACCCTTACAAGTGGTGTTGGAATAGGTTATCATGAAGGCATAACTACTTAGAATATGTTATCACTTAATCAAAAATTAAGTTTAAATACTATCAAAACTTTGGGGGGTGGATTCTCTAATAAGTATTCTTGTTTATTTGATGGATTCGATGAAGCAGTTATTATAAATGAGGATTCCTCCTTAAAACCTACTGATAGGATAAGCATCTCCATGTGGATAAAACCAACTGAATGGGATATTTCAGGTTCAAGTACCAATCAAGTAGCTCTTGGATGTGTTTCTAGTGGGGGATGGCTTATTAAATTGCAAAAAGCAGCAGGAGCAACTAAATTAAGATTTATGATAAGTGTTTCTAATAATAAAGAATCTTGTGAGGGTGGTATAGATTATATTATACCTGAACTAGCTAGTGCGCAAACAGAAGCATTATCGGGGTGGGTTCATGTAGTAGGTACTTATGGGGATGGGACTGCTAAACTATATTATAATGCCTCTACCACAGGAGTTACACAGAAAACAGTCTGTGAGGAGGCATTAATAAACTATCATGCTTCTGCTTCTCGCCCTGTCTTTATAGGAGCAGATGCTGCAACTGATACTACTGGTTCTGATTTCTTTCCTGGACATATAGATGAGGTAGCAATTTATAACGCTACATTATCATCTAGTGATGTAACTGCTATATATAATAGCGGAACCCCAACAGATTTAACTGATGCTTCTGCACCAGCAGATTTAATAGGATATTGGAGAATGGGAGATCCTGATGGAACTTCAAGCTATCCAACTATCAATGATGATAGTACAAATAGCAATGATGGTACAATGGATAACATGGAATCTGGTGATATTGTAACAGATGTTCCTTAAAATATAAAATATGAAATATGTAATATATAGTATGGAGGATGTATCAAACATAGACTTTTCACAAGTAATTGAAACAAGTCAAGATACATTAAGACTATCTCTAAATGGTGAATATGCACTTTTAAAATTTAGAGGCGATACTCCTGGTTTTTTAGTAGGTTTGCAACAATATACCTATGCAGAAATGACACCAATAATGCGAAGTGCTGAATGGGCTAATCAAGAATAATTATGAAAGATAATATTATAAATATAAATTTAGAAACTAGCACATCACCAATAGTTCAGGAAGTTAGAGGTCGTGACTGGATTGAATATGGTACAGATGAATGGAGAAACTTATACCCACAGTTTCTTATAGACCTTTACTATTCAAGCTCAATTTCAGCCGCTATTATAAACGCTACTGCGGAAATGATTTCAGCAGAAAATCTAATCATAGAGGATGATGATGATAGAGATTTAGAAGCAAGAGTTAAACTTCAAAACTTTATGGATAGAGCTAACGGAAATGAAAGCCTACATGAAGTCATTAAAAAAATAGCTTTTGACTTTAAATTACAGGGAGCATTTGCCCTTAACGTAGTTTGGAGTAAAGACAGAACACAGATAGCTGAGATTTATCATGTTGGAGTAGATAAAATCCGTTGCTGTAAACCAGATGAATTTGGAAAGACTCATGGTTATTATATATCCGCAGATTGGAGTAATACTAGACAAAACAAACCTTACTATGTTCCTGCTTTTAATGCTAATGACAGAACATCAGCAAATCAAATTCTATATTCAGGTCTTTATAGTCCTAATATGAACTCCTATTATACGCCTGACTATGTTTCTTGTAATAACTGGGCTTTAATAGATTCAAGAGTATCTGAGTTCCATTTAAATAACATCAGTTCAGGATTTTCGGGGAGTTTCATGGTTAATTTTTCCAACGGAGTTCCAACACAAGAGGAAAGAATGCAGATAGAGCAAAGTCTTACTGATAAATTCACAGGACAAAATAATGCTGGTAAATTCGTTTTGACATTCTCAGATGACAATACTAGAACACCACAAATACAAGCTATAAGTCCTAGTGACTTAGACAAGCAGTATTTGGCACTCCAAGAACTCCTTACTCAGAATATCCTTTCAGGCCACAGGGTTACATCCCCAATGCTTATGGGAATAAAGAACGAAAGCGGTTTAGGATCTAATGTTGATGAATTGAACTCGGCTGCCAATTTCTACTTGAATACGGTGGTAAAACCATTCCAAGACCAAATAGTTAAAGAGTTAAGAAAGATATTCCAGATTAACAATATGGATATGCCTGTAAACTTTGTACAGCTTAAACCAATCACATTAGAGTTTACTTCACAAGATCTTAAAGCTGTTATGACGGAAGCAGAAATTAGAGAGGAATTGGGGCTTGAACCATTAGACATAGAAGTGAGAGAGGATTTTAGCAAAGTAGAGAGAACAGAACTAGAATCTTTCATTGAGGAATTTGGAGAGGATATTCCAGAAGGCTGGGAGATGATAGATGATGAAATAGTAGATGGCGAACATCAAGACTTTGACTTTGAAGCTGAATTAAATAAAGTGGCAAGTGAAAAGTTTGATTTCGTAAGAACAGGTAGGCAAAATCCCAATGTCAGAAGTGAACAAGATGGATTGAATAAAGAAAAAGATGCTTTTTTTAAAGTAAGGTATGTATATACTAAAAACAATGCTCTAAGTCAAGAAGGAGAAACTAGAAGTTTTTGCAAACTTATGATGGCTACTAGAAAGATTTACAGAAAAGAGGATATTTTAAAAATGACTAATATTGCTGTTAATCCAGGTTGGGGGCCTCGTGGAGCTAATACTTATTCAGTCTGGCTCTGGAAAGGAGGCGGTAATTGTCATCACTACTGGAAGCGTAGAATATTCCAAGCTCCTGCTAGTGATGAAGGGTTTGTAGTATATCCTGATAATATCACAACAGATAAAATAGTAACAGCTACAAAGGCAAGAAGTGAAGGATTTACAATTAAAAAGAATGATAGCTTAGTTGCAAGAGCTCCTAAGACTATGAAAAATCAAGGATTTTTAGAACCAAGATAATTATGGCATACGTATTATTCATATCAGAACAAAAACTAAAAGATTCAACTGCAATCAATCTGAATGTAGATGTGGATCTCCTTTTGCCGTTTGTAAAAGAGGCACAGAAGCTCTATGTTGAAACAGCATTAGGAACAGATCTAACCCAAAAACTTAAAGACGAAATTACAGCAGGTACATTAGCTGGTGCTTATAAAACTTTGGTAGATGATTACATTGGCGATATGTTGCCTGGCTATTCGTTGTATCACGCTTTGCCCTACCTTAGATTTAAGGTAGAAAATGGCAATATCTATTCTAAAACATCCGAAACTGGAACTGCCTTATCTACGGAGGAGGCACAGCATTTTAGAGAGGAAGTCCTTAATACAGCTTCTTATTACCGAGAAAGACTCATAGACTATATTAGAAACAATACATCTAGCTTTCCTGAATACTCGACCAATTCGGGTGCAGATGTAGATCCATCAGTTGAGAATTATTACGCTGGGATGAACCTTGAAAAGCCAATACAAGGAAGCAAACTAACTTTACGTGACTTTTTAAGTGCTGGGGATTAATGAAAAGATATTATAAAACAAAAAAAAACAATATAACTAAGCTAAAATCCTACTTGGATGCAAAGCCAAAAAGAAATAAAAATGAAAGAAGTTCAAGATACGCTACAAGTAGGAATAGTAAATAGTTCTGCTATTGCCTTAAACATCACTCAATGCAATGAGATACTGACTTTTGTATCACTTTGTTTAGCTATAATTTTCACCGTTTACAAATTTTTAAAATTAAAGAAAAATGCCTAAGAAGCGGAAATTAAATAGCAAGAATCCTAAGTATAACAAAAACATAAAGGATGAACCTAAAATGCATAAAGAACTTATTAAAGAAATTAAAGGCTGTAAAATCTATAAATCATACTTCATCTAGTTTGAGTCAAGCTAACCTTCTTATTATTAGAAAAACATTTACTGAGGAATCAACAATCGGTGAACTGTTTTTAAATGGCGAAAAGATGTGTGATACATTAGAGCTGCCTTATAAAGATAACAAAAGAAGTATATCTTGCATACCAGCAGGAGAATATCAAGCAAGATTAAGATACCCAAGAGAAAGTGGAAGTAGAGATTACTTACACATATTAGTAAAAGACGTTCCAAATAGAGATTATATATTGTTTCATAGGGGTAATACCGCCAAAGATTCAAGGGGCTGCATCCTAGTAGGATTAAAAAGCCAACAAGACATTGTTCATAATTCAACTTTGGCATTGGAATTATTACTCAAAGAAATCATAAATTTGGGAACAACAGAAATGAATTTAATAATTAAAAATAAATAAAATGAAAAAAGCAATTTTAACAATAGTAACAGCATTATTCTGTGTAGGTGCTTCTGCACAATATAGAGTAATGAGTAGTGTAACTGAACCTGCTGATGGAGAAAGCTGGGGAGTTGAAAATTTTACTAACAATATAGGAGTTGGCTACCAACTGAATGATGAAGTAATGATAGGTTTTATTCAGAATGGAGATGACTACGATTTTGTAGGTAGATATAATGTGGCTGAAAATTTATATTTGTCAGCACAAATGCCAACAGAAAATTCAACAGATAATATGACATTAGGAGTTGGGCTTTCAATAAAAGTTTGGAATGAACTTTATGTAGAACCAAACTATACAACAAAAAATGATGAAGGTTCTTTTAATATAGGACTATCTTACAAACTTTAATATTAACTTAAAAAAATAAATAAAATGAAAAATTGGCTAACAAATGTAGTTCTAGGACAGATACTACACAGTAAGAAATTTATTTACGCTGTAACAGGAATAGTAACACCTTACCTTATGACTCACTTTGGTTGGGATGCTTCTGTGGCTGAAACGGTATGGCAAACATTCCTAGTATTAATCTTAGGACAAGGAGTTGCGGACATCAGCAAGAAATAATAGATTTAGATTAAAGCCGCATGAAGTGGCAGCAATACAAAAAATGCGAGAAGCCGATACTAGGAATATCCTAGTTATCGGTGACTTGCATGAACCCTTCTGCTTAGATGGATATTTGGACTTCTGTTTAGAGCAATACGAAACCTATAATTGTAATCAAGTAATATTCATAGGTGACATCCTAGATAATCATGCTTTTTCTTACCATGAACCTGATGTCAATGGAGATTCAGCAGGATTAGAACTTGAAAAAAGCATTATAAAAGTAGCTGATTGGTATAAGGCTTTTCCTGTGGCTGATGTTTGTATTGGAAATCATGATCGCATGGCTTCTAGGAAAGCTATGACAGGGGGTATTCCTGCTGCTTGGATAAGATCCTATAATGAAGTATTAGGAACTCCTAATTGGAATTGGGTAGAATCAGTTGTTTATGATGATATACTCTATGAGCATGGGGAAGGAGGACAGGCACAAACAAAAGCAAAGAACAACTTAATGTCTAGCGTTTGTGGACATACACATACAGAAGCGTATTGTCGTTGGTATGTTGGCAAGAGGTTTAGAGTATTCGGAATGCAAGTTGGCTGTGGTGTAGATGCAGATACTTATGGAGCAGCTTACGCTAAAAACTTTAAAAGACAAGCTATTGGTTGTGCAGTTGTGCTGAATAATGGAACGCTTCCCATCAATCTTTTAATGGATTTATAATGAAACAAGATCCTACTTGGAAAATCTTTGTAATCTACTTGCTTATCATCCTAGTTGTAATACTGCTCAATTTATAGCACCGTATAGCCTTTTAAGGCACTTTCATACCTTTTTAATGCCTATATACTAGACAGCACTTAAAATCGCTTATCTAGGGTTTTCTTGATTGTTAATTAAATTGTTAATAACTTTGTAAATAATTCTGTTAATATCATTTAATTTTTATATCTTTGTGCCATATTAATCAATAAAAAAGAAATATGAAAATTACAAGTAAAAAAACAGGACTCAGCTTTAATCTAAGTGGTAAAGGTGCTGCTGACTTCTTTTATGCAAAAGTCTTTAACCAAGATGGTCGAGTAAAGTATCTAAATAAGATTGATGATTATTATATAGATATAGATGACAAAGATGAAATAAGCCAAACAAAATTCTTTTTCCTTTGTGTTGGTTTAATTTTATTATTTGCTGGATCTATATTATTGTATATTCATTTAAATTATTAATTATGAAACTAGAATGCGATACATTTTATTTTTATCCTGATTTTGAGTTTATATCTACTCATAAATGGAATCATAGTCTTAATTGTTACACTCATGATATTCAAGAGATTAGCAGGGCAATAAGAATCTTTGGAACAAGAAAACAAATAGATGATGCTTTTGAAACTTATTGTGAAGCATCAGGTCTTAATATTGATGAATGTTATGACTTTACAGATAAAGATAAATTAAAAGAATATGCTAAGTCTTACAAGAACAAAGCATTAATAATAAATTTAAGATAATGGAAAAAGAAATGATACATAAAAGATTACATGAGATTAATACGTTTCAATGTGTAGGCAATGAACTCTATCTAGGCGGTAAAGATGAAATGGGAAATGACTTTACGTTATGCTTTGATGCTTTCAATTTCTTAGAGTGGATAGACACAGAACATATAGAATATATAAAGCAAAAAGTAATTGAATATGTTGAGGAAAAATAAATTTATTATTTTTAACAAAATTTTTAACAAAAAAAAGAAATATGAAAACAGAACTTATTAAAGAAAAATATCTACATTATGGATTAGATAAAGAGGATATTTTTAAGCACGCCCATTATTTAATCATCACAAGGTCAGGGATTGATAAAATTCAGGCAATGGAAAACATCACTATTGACTACGAAGTCATTAATTGCGAAAGAGATTTTTGTGTAGTAAAAGCTAATGCATTAAAAGGTGAGGCAT
>VTLG01011266.1_pt1 | contig 28849 bp, 31 predicted proteins | sample 4694571 | NCBI WGS metagenome assembly VTLG01 (sample SAMN12604809, study PRJNA352737) | marine metagenome | biome: ENVO:00000447; feature: ENVO:00000209|ENVO:00000569|ENVO:01000036; material: ENVO:00002151; isolation source: viral sequences binned using virsorter ...
CGTGGTAAACATTTAATACCCCAGAATGATTTACTACTGGAAAGTTCTCTGAAAACATTTCTGCCAATTCATTAGAACATGCTACGATAACTTGGTTTCCTAGTTTTTTAATATCAAAAGCATATCTGTAATTGCAAATCTGATCCCCTAAACCACCCTCTAGGCTTAATAAAACCGTCCCTTGATTTCCTTTTTTCCAAATAGGTTGCGGAGAGCCAATATGTCTATTTCCAAAAACATCTATACCTCGACCAAAATCCAGTAAACGATGCCCCTCCAACAACTTTCCTTGTCTAAGATAATACCAGCCCCGATTAAAAGCTGCTCTTGGCTCAGTTGAATTTTGTTTTTCTAATATCTGTGCAATTTCCCATCCAGTTTTAAAATCTCCTTGCAGTCCTGCTTGTAATTGTTTGTCTATTAATTGCATGACTAATTCGCCAGCGCTTTACTTATAGTTCTGCCGTCTGCCGAAGGGATTTCCCATATTGCGTCTGAACCAATTTGAACGGGAGAGGAACGATCCGTAGTATTACCATTGTCTAGGCCACCCGCCCGTCCACCACCCCAACCCCAAAGGGTATAATCAGTTTTAGTAGCTATACACGATATAGAGGTGCCATCTATATACCTCCAATCTGTTAAAGAACCCACTTGAGTTAAACTAGAAAGATTGGTTGTATTCCCGTGACCTAATTGCCCGTTATCATTATTGCCACAAGTATAAAGCTCTCCACTAGTGTTAATAGCCCACATACTTTTATTCATTGAAATATGCGCCCAATTGGTAGCTGATCCTACTTGAACAGGAGAAGAATATTTAGTTGTATTCCCTTGACCTAACTCTCCGTATTGATTCTTACCCCATGCCCACAGAGTGCCATCCGTTTTAATAGCAGCACAAGACCACTGCCCAGCAGAAACTTTATTCCATGTAGTTAAACTACCTATCTGAACAGGAGATTTTCTTGCTGACGTATCACCAAGGCCAAGTTCTCCTTCACTGTTTTGCCCCCATGACCACATGGTATTGTCTGTTTTAACAGCAAGGCTTACAATAGAACCACACGAATATTTTCCAAGCGTGTTTCCCCAATTTGTTAAAGAGCCAACCTGTACAGGAGAAGAAATAAAAGCATCTTCATCAAATCCACATGCCCCTTCGTAATTTCTTGCCCACATATAAAGTTTATTACCAGTAGTGACAGCCCCTACTTGAGAAGGATCGCCATTAAATTGGCAGGGCAACGCCCAATCTGTAGCAGAACCTACTTGTACAGGAGAAGATTGTTTAACAGCATTACTGTTACCAGAAGCTCCCTGATTACCTTTGCCCCAACAAAACAACTGTCCACTAGAATTTACGGCAAAAACAACATTTCCAATAGAAGCTACAGCAGTCCAGACCTCTGCACCAATTTGAGTTAGAGTGGAAATACCGTTTCCTTCACCAGAAGTAACCGTTCCATTCCCTACTGCTGGAACTTCCGAACAATTTAATCCCCAACTCCAAAGTTCGTGAGGGGATTCAGGTGGGGCTGATCCTGAACCAGCAGCAGCCATCATCATTCTACGAATATTTGGCATTATTTAGTATCCGCACTGGCAACCATACCGTGCCATATGGTGCCACCGTCAATTGTAAAGAAAACAAGAACATCTGTACCAGAGGAAGTTAAACTTGGCGCTGATCCTCCAGCCCAATCTACTGATCCGGGCCAATTCACTGTTTGCGATCCTCCATTTACAAGAGTTAAAGTAAACCCACACAATTCATCACTAGCAGTAGGATTGCTAAATGTCCATGTAACAGTAGAGGTCGTTACAGTTGCACTAAAAGAATTTCCATCTTCAAGATCAATTGTACGAGAACCTCCAGCACTACCAAGTGCGCTAGTTATCTCACCGTAATCTTTAAGATTAGCTCTTTGTAAGGTATTATCGTTAAGATTTAAAGTACCATCAGAACCCAAAGTCATTTTAGTAGCAGCAGCTTCACTAGCTCCTGTCATAAAATCAATAGAAGTTGCGTTAGAACTTGAACTAAAATTTCCCTCCGCCCTTGCTTGAATAGCAGCCGATACTAAAATAGCATCTGTACCAGTCCCTTCATCTGGAGCTTGAAATGCTATCTTACCCAGTACATCATCAGCAGCAATATCTGTTTCACCAGTCTGTAATGTCAATAAGAAAGGATTGTCATCAGCAGTAGCTGTAGATTTTAGAAATAAACCATCATCAGGATCATGTGTAATAGTAACATCCTGATCATTACCAAAATAAATTACACCACTATCAGCAAGATATAAATCCGCCCATTCATTTGTTGCAATTCCTAGAGAATTTCCATCAGCAGATGCAGGATAAAAACCTGTAGCATTAAGTCTGACCTCTGCGGAATTTGCTATACCCAAAGACAATAAATCTGATGAATGGACATATTGTACAAATCCAGCAAATCTAGCATTTCCAGAATTAGTATCAGCAAAAGAAAGTAATCCAATACCATCAGTTGCACTACGAATAGTAATAGCAGTTTCTTCACCAGAATTTGTATTAGATATAACAAAACGAGGAGCATTACCATAATAACTACTCGGACTACTTTCGTTTATTCCAATGTTACCTTCTGAATCTATAATCATTTTTTCAGATGCAGCTTCACTAGCAGCAGTTTTAAAACTTAATTTAGTAGCATTATTACTAGAACTAAAATTACCCTCCGATACCGCTTCAATACCCGCCGCTACCAGTATCGCATCTGTACCAGTACCTTCGTCTGGGGCTTGGAAATTAATAACACCGAGTTTATCGGCAGAAGCAATATCTGTATCACCAGTTTGTAAAGTTAAAGTAGGAAATTTATCGTCTGCCGTAGCTGCATGTTTTAAATTAAGGCCCGTATCTGCCACATGTGTAAGTGTAATTTCCTGATCATTACCAAAATAAATTACACCTCCATCTGCAAGGTACAAATCACTCCACTCTAAAGATGCTGTACCAAGGGAATCTCCATCTGCAGAAGCTGGATCAGAAAAATCTGAACCAATATATGTTTTAAGTCTAGAAGCTGTAGTTTTTCTATTAGTTCCCCCTGCTCCATTATCAATTATAAACAGATCAGCATCTACAATAGCTTCACCAATATCTGTAGCACCGTCAATATCAAGAGTTGTTACTGGAGTTGTTCCTGCAGTCAATCCTGCACCAGAACCAGTAAAAGAAGTAGCTGTAAATACACCCGTTGAACTCAAAGAAGCTTTTTCAGCAGCAGCCTCACTCGCAGCAGTTTTAAAACTTAACTTTGTAGCATTATTACTAGAACTAAAATCTCCCTCAGATACAGCTTCGATACCAGCAGCTACTAATATTGCATCTGTTCCTTGACTTTCATCTGGTGCTTGAAAGTTGATAGCACCAAGAACATCATTAACTGCAATATCTGTTTCTCCTGTTTGTATAGTTAAAAGAAACGGATTGTCATCACCAGTAGCTATACTTTTTAAAATTAAACCATCGTCGGCATCATGTGTAACTGTTACATCTTGATCGTTACCAAATAAAATTTGTCCACCATCTGCAAGATATAAATCACTAAATTCTAAAGATGCTGTTCCCAATGTTGCGCCATCTGATGCATCAGGAACAAAAGCTGTTTCTGCTGTAAACGTATTCGTTCTTATGCCAGAGGTTCCATTATCTATTGCACCGAATCCAGAAGTTATAGAACCTGAATCTAATGCTCCAGTAGTAACGATATTACTTCCACCTACATTATGGCTTGCAAAATAAGTTGAAACGGTATCAACATTAGTCATTCGCATTGTACCGCCATCATTTATAAGAATACCATCTCCACTTGCTACAGAAGTTGTGCCTCTAGCAGTATCCCCATCTATTAAATTCAATTCTGTAGTAGTTACTGTAGCACCATCTAAAATTTCTAATTCTGCTTCACTAATACCTGCTGACCCTATTGTAACTGTACCTCCAAATGTTACATTAGCACCACTAAACGTCATTGCAGTAGTAGGTGTAGAACCAGATTTTATTACAAGTTCACCGCCACTGTTTGTTAAACTTCCAAAAGTAGTTCCATCATCTTTTAATGTTACATCAGCACCACCAGCATCAAGAATAATATCTGCTGCAGCATCTACTGTAACATTATTTGAAGTTGAAATAGTTAAATTAGTACCATCCCCCTCTATCTTTTCACCGTCATCACCAAAAGTTACACCAATATCTGCAGGTATATTAACATCACCGCCAGAACCTACACTAATTGAAATATCTGTGCCATCTGATTCTATTTTTTCATTACCAGATCCATCTAGAATAAGTCCTACTCCAGAAGGAATAACTACATCAGAAGTAGCCGTTAAATTAATTTTAGCTCCAGAGGTAACTGTTAAATCTGTACTATCGCCTTCAATCTTTTCTCCAGAACCAAAAGTTATGCCTACGTCAGCAGGAATTACTACATCAGCCGTAGCAGTAAGATTAATATTATTACCAGTGATAGTTAAATCAGTACCATCCCCCTCTATCTTTTCACCATCATTACCAAAAGTCATACCTATATTTGCAGGTATGTTAATATCTGCTCCTGATACTAAGTATAAATCTGTACCATCTCCGTAGATATATTCTCCACCCTCATCATTTAAATACAATCTTTTGGTACTATCTATTACGACATCATCAGAAAATTTAAAATGGTCTTCATCTTCCATCCAAGTTAAAACACCATCACTTGTTTCACCATCAAAGGTAACTGTAATATCTGTACCAGAAGTACCATCACCAATAGTAATAGCTGTGCCTAAAAGTTTAGTTACATTACCACCTTCAGCAGTTGTACCATCATGGCTATGTCCAGTAGAAGCAGCAAAAGCAGATACAAGTTGCTCAAACTCATTATTAAAATCTGAAGCTTGAATAACTTCTCCATCTACAATTTCCGTACTACTTTGTCTTGTATACGTTGAACCCATTATCTACGTCCTCCAGTTGTAAATTCTAATTGATATGAATGTAAAGTAAAAGGATTATTAGAGCTATTATGATTTAACTTAACTGCAATTAAAAAACCTGATCCTTCTATAGCGCGTCTAAATATAGGAGCACCGCTTGATCCATATGTTGCATTATTGTATGTAGAAGAAGAACTGCCAAAAATTGCTATTCCTCCGGGAGAAGTAATATCGAATTTTGCGGGTTGTGGTACATCTCTATCGTCTGAATCATATCTAATTCTAAGTTCTGCTTCTATAGTTCCTTCTACTTCGTAATTTAAAATAACCCGTTGCATAAGTTTTCTTATGCCCGTATCTCCAAGAGATAAATCAGGAGAACGATATACAGCTATAACATTTGATCCATCAAAAGTATCACCACTTTCTTGTCTACGCACATAACCATCATAGCCTCCCTCAATTATATATTCCGTATTACTAATAAATCCAGAATCCATAGATGAAGGTTTTATACCGACTATATCTGCATATTCAAATCCAATAGTTCCTTCTGGTGTTCTTTTTAATGTAGCAAGAATACCATTACTATTTTCTGTAGTACCGCCTGTTTTTGGATAAAATAATCGGTATTGACTTTTTCCTCTTACAATTACAGACGTAATATTGTCAAAACCAATATCTTCAATTCGAGGTTGAATTGGCTTAGATACAGTTCCTAGTTCTACATCACCAATTCTAGTTGTAGCAGCAATTGTTCTTAATCCATCTGGAGATAAAAATAAAAGATCACCACCTATTTCCTGTACCGAAAAACCATCAGCACAACCCAATGTTCTTGTTACAGGGACTACTTGCCAATCTGCTATACTTGTTCCTGTAAGTCTGTATATTCTATCTTTACCAAAAATAAATAAAGCATCACGAAATACCTTTAACTCCACAATGCTTGTATCAACTTTTATAGATCCTGCTCCATTAGCAGCAGTGAAATCATTTTCAAGAAAGGGTGCAGTAAAAACAATTTCTTGTGGGTTACTACTCATACCTGCAAAAAATATATGATCTCTAAATACTGCTACAGAAGCCGGATCAGCAGGAGCACCAGTACTACTAAGTAACGTATATGTAGAACCATCATAAGTAGCAGCTTGATTTACATCATCTACCATCACTATTTTTTCAGAATTTGTAAAATTAAAATCGTCAAATTTATAACGTCCAGCAGAAGTTCTTGTAGCTATACTTGAAGACCAACCACTTCCCGTACTAAATTTTACTAAATTACCTGAAGTTGCTAATATACCATTATTAAATACTTTAACACCTAAAATTGCGCTTGTACCATTTACTTGATTACTATCAAACTTACTAGTTCCTGTAAGTCTTCTATATCCACCTTTTATACTTGGTTCAAAATTTTGTAAAGTTACGGCTGCTCCGGGAGGAATAGAAAAATCATCTTTGTCTAAAATAAGACCCCCTCCCAAGGAAACTGTAATTGGAGATATAGCTGAAGTATCTGGCATTAAAATTTATCCTGTAACATTAAGTTCTTCTTCAATAAATAAAGATACAGTAAGATCATTTGCAGCAGAAGCTTGGGCTTTAAAAATATCTCCTGCTTCTAATATAATATTAGTATCTGTAAGTTGTAAATAATTATCTGCAGCTACGCTAAAAGTACTAAGTAAATCATAAGTAGCACTTGCAGAAGTATCTGTCCATTTTAAAGTTATGTCTGCTGCGCTTGATCCATCTACATTTGTTACCCATACTTCTTTTATCCTTGCTGTAAAATTTGTAGGGCAAGTATAAATTGAAGTAAGGCTAGTGCTAGATAATGCTGCTGCTGCATTTTTTAGTCTTATCGCCATTCACCTTGTCTTTCACTACAAGCACAAAGATTTTCTTGAGAACATTCACAATTTTCACATGTACAATTTTCACATTTGCAATTTTCATTACCACATTTTACAGAAGTAGTATTAGTATCATTCATTATATTCACCAACCTTTCTATTAAAATGATGAAGATGTTGTGTACATAGAATTAGTTGAACGAGGGATGTAAGTACTTCGCACATAATCAAATCTGTTTATTAAAAGTGTTTGCATATGTTTTATGCCTTCATTAAACAATGCAAAACTTCTTTCATATAAAGGAACTTCACTTCTGTATAAATACACATAAGCTACAGCACCATCTACTATTACATGTTTAAATCTATCTGGAATAGTAGTTGTATCGCCATGAGCATCTAAATCTGAACTAGGATGAGTATAATAATCAAATGCTAGTGTATATGCTTTCTCTGGATAGGGAAATAAACCATAGGCATTATCGGGAGTACGAATTACATGTGTAGGAATACTACCTCCATCAAATTGTGTTACAGTATCGTCATCTGAATGCGCCGCTGCAGTTGTTCCTCCTGCTCCTCTAGTAGCTCCTGTAAACGTAGTTGAACTAGTACCTGTATATGTAATTTCTTCTGTACCAACTACGATTGTACCAGTAGAATCAAATCCTGTAGTTGAATCTACTGTTATAGTTGTAACAGAATCAGTATGAGAGCCATTTAATGCTGTGCTTACTACTTCATCTTCTTGATTAATATGTCTATCTAGGTATTCATGGTAATCTAATACAGATAGATGTTGTGTAGCATTTCCTAAAGTATCACTTTTTTTAATTCTAAAAGAAGCATAATCTACCCATTTTGTATTAGAGGGTAATGAATATCTTGTGATTCCTGCAGTTAATGTTTTTGAAGCTTCTGCCGCATTAAAAGGCCAAGCAAATTCTTTTTGGTTAATATATCTAATAGCCTGATTTACAGCATTTTTTGCTTGAGTTTGAATACCACGAGAACTACTAAAATCAGAAGAAGTTAATTGTACTTCATTAATTTTTGCAAGAACATCGTTAGTATATATTAAAAAAGTATTTGCCATCTGTTATCCTATATGTGAAAATGATGGGGAGAAGAATCTAATTCCTCTCCCCACCAAAACTAACTACGCAAGCTGATCTCGATCAACTTCATCTGCAGCTTCTGCATAGCCATTTACATCAACTAGACAAGCGTAAACACGCAGCCTACCAGAAGTAACGTCAGCAGAACCAGCAATCAACTTAACGTCAATCGTATCTGTAGTAGTTACGAAACATTCAAACGTAGAGTCAGCACCAGTAATAACGTCATTGGCCTGACCGTTTGTTCCTTCAGCGAGAATACCTGCTGAACTAACATCTCCCCCATCAATGATATCGTCACCAGCAGCAAAATCAATATCTACTGTTGGAGAACTACCATTGAAAGCAGTAAGAACTTCTGCTCCAGCAAACAACACAAATGTATTTGCAGGAATTTCAAGAAGCTGGAAAATATCACCATCAGTACAACTATAGCCATCTGCAGTTAGAGCGTCCATGTCTAGGATGGCATCTACCATTCGCATAGCACTTCCGGGACGAGTAACTTGATTAGATGCAATAGAGTTGGCACTTACGCCAGTAGTAGCTTTAGCAGTCATGTCAAAAGTTGCCATTGTGTAGTACCTCCTCTATGCTATATTGTACTTCGCAGTGGCAATAGCTTCAGGACGCAAAATCTTACGACCATAAAGGTGCATACCACGAACGATATCAGCAAAGCTATCAGGATCACGATACGATTCCGTTTTCGTAATCTGGCTTGCAGTGGCTACAGAAGATGAATGTCCTGCTACAATAATACCATAATTAGAGTTCTGGTTTGCCGAACCACTTGTGCCGGGACCAGTACCTACAGACGGTAGATTGTTAGAGACAAAAACCTTAAAGCCATAAAGATTGTTGAGAGCTAGACCATTACGTAGCGCACCAGCTTCACCAAAATCTTGATTTAGAAGACGAGAATCCTCATCCATCAAAACTTCCATAAAGTGTGGAGACACTACTACCCAACGACCATCCTTGTCAACAAACTGAGTATCTAAAAGACGAGCCATTCTGGCAATAACCATATTAGGCGAAGCCGTAGCAGTCGGAAGCGCAGTAGCCCCCGGCAACCTTGGCGCAATAGGAATCGAATGATCCCCTGCCGAACTAGTCGTAATATTGCCAAAAGAATCTTTCCTCAATTTCATCGAAGTCAACAATTCATCTGAACCAGCAGTCGATACAGCCTTAGTTCCAGAAACCGTAGTATTAGCGGTACTGGCTACAGAACTGAGTGAAGATTGCGCCCAACCCGAAAGGTAGCCCAATACTTCCATATCATACTGATCTTTTAGGCGAAAACCTGCACGATCAGATGCTACAGACTGAAAATTCACATGCGAATGTGCTTCTTCAATGTCATCAACCTTGAAAGCAAAGTAATTAGCTTGATCTACGACCAGACTAAAATCCTCATCATCAAGGTCTTGAGGAGAGATTTGAGTACCACGGGCATATGCTCTGACCGTGATCTCAGGCTCTTTGATAATACGTACCGTATCACCAAAACTTGCGATTTCACCAAAATAATCGTTATTGGTGATACCTTCAGCTACAGAACTTTTACGAAAAGCTACCTGTACCTGTTTAGAGTAAATTACAGGGCTAAAATTGCCATTCGGCAAATTGTTATACCCTGCCGCACGTTGAAAAGCCATAACACTTTCTCCTTTTCTCGTTACGAGTAGGCAACATGGCCTACGAGTGTAACATAAATGTCACACCTCAAGGTTTAACTTTTCTAGGGGCCAGCAACATTGAGGGTAAGATAAATAGTGATCAAAAATTTATCGGCCTTGTTTCCGGGTTGCCGAAAAGCGGATAATAAAAAACTAGAGTTAGCATAATAGTATGGGTCTAGTTCTTTAACTAATACCTTTATAGTTAAATTTTACATTTTGTCAAGTTAAATTTTGTATTTATCTAGCTTCTCCAGATATATCGTAAATAAAATTACCTGAACGAATTGCTTCCATAATTGAGTCTGAATTTTGTTCATATTCATCAGCACTCATTTTTTCTACTGTAGATTCTTTCCATTTAGAAGAACTATTATCAGAAACTGGAGAGTTTTTCCTACTCTTAGTACTTACTTCTTGAGCAGCAGAATTTCTTTTAGCTTTCTTTTTAGGTTTTTCTATATCTCTATCAACTTTATATAGATCAATAGCCCTAGCTGCTGAATGTGCATCTGTTTCATTTTCATATAAAGCTTCTTGTACCCATTTAGGTTGTTCTTCTGCCCATTGATGAAAATCATCGGTAGATCTAATATCTTCAAAATCTGGATGTAGAGTATAAAGTTCTGCTTCAGCTTTTTCCTTTTTTGCAGAATATTGCAATTGGTTGATTTCTTCCATTCTTGTTTGTAAATCTTCTGACTGTTCTTTAGCCTTTTTAATTGCAATAGTTTCGATTATTGCAGCTACATCAGGATATTCTTTTGACCAAATTTCAATCTCTTCTTCTGATTTTGGTAATTCTATTTGTGCCTTTGTAGCCTCAGAAAGTTGTGATTCTAAAGAAGCAAGTCTTTCTTGAAATTCTTGTTTTTGTTTTTGCGAATGTCTTCGCAAGTCACCATATCGTTTTTTAAAAGTTTTTTCTTCTGGACTATCTGGTTCTATAGAATCTTCAATTTCTTTTTGTGCTTTCTTTTCTTCTACATTTTGTTCTTGTTTTAGTTCTTCTAACTCTTTTTCTTCATCTTCAATTGTTTTTCGAGAACTATATTTTTCTCCTGCAAATCCTTCAACTTTCTTTACAGGTTCTACTACTCCTACTTGATCTACCATATTCTTACTCCTATGTTGGGGCCAACCGTAGCCTACGAGGGGGGTTAGGTAAAGCCAACAAAATGAGGATTATTGTGGTAAGGCTAATCCTCTGCCTTGCTCCATTTGTGCTGGAGGTTGTTCTTGTTGTACAGGCATCTGTTGTGCTTGCATAGATTGTTCTTGTATATCTCGTTCTGCAGCCATAGCTTCTTCACCACCATATTTTAACAATAATCGTCTATTAGCTTGTGGGTCACCTAATGCAGCCCTAAATAAATCATCTAATTCTTCAGGGGAAGTTTGTGTAGTTTCTACTACAGCTTCCGTTATACGAGGAAAATGCATTACTAAAGATCTCATAGAGTTAATTTTTTGAGGCTCTAAATCTATTAAAAAAGTAGCAAGTTCACCTAATGCAACTCGTGGATCATCTCTACGTAATCCAGAATCTATAAGTTCTTCTTGGGGTTCTTCCATTGCCATTTCTTCTGGCATAGGTTCAGCCATTTCTTCTGGCATAGGTTCAGCCATTTCTTTAGGACGATTAAATAATCCCATTTGTTCTTGAGGTACAACTTCATCTACCATTGTTTATCTCCTAATACTAAATTTCTATTTTTTTGTTTAAAGGGCAACATAGCTGCTCCTAATATTGCACAAATAGGCATACCTACACAAAGCATAGCTAATCCTATTTTAGAACCTTCTCCTACGCCCATTTGTTTAGCAGCTTCTTTTGCTACAGGCTTTGCTAACCAAGCTACTTTCTTAGAAAAACTATGGCTTTTACGCATTTTTCTTACAATTGGTTTAGCCCACAAATGGTATCCATCTAGAACTATTTTAGGAATTACATCTCCCCAAGCTTCGTCTGCTTCAAATATTTTGGTATCAAGTAGCCCTTGTCTGTGTGATTCTAAGCAGATTATTTTACTACCACCAGCAGCACCTCCACTTGGCCCTAGTCCTCCTTCTGTTGCCATTCCTTGTGGATTAGCAATTCCAGCTTTACCTGCCGGACCAGAATATCCCACACTTCCCATAGAAGTTAGTCCCGTGTAATCTGCCGTATGTGTATCAGCCTTGTAGGAACTCTTAGGTTTTCCTGTTACTACACTTAGGTTTGATATCTTTGCTTTATCCACCATTGCTTGTGCCTCTGCCTCTGCTTGTGCTTGTGCCTCTGCCTCTGCTTGTGCTTGTGCTTGTGCATCTTTCATACCTTTAAAACCTTCAGATAAAGACTTCTGCTGTTGCGCTAATTGTCCTTCAGAAAGTGCTTTTGCTCCTTGTTGAGTTGCCATTCCATGTATAGAAGTCATTCCTTTCTTACCAATCTTACCTGCATCAGTAGGTGTAGGCTCTGTAGATATTGCTCTTACAATTGCAATGTCGTTTTGTTGATCCTCACTTAAATGCGGCAAATCTTTTTGAATATCAGGAAGTAAACCTTTCATTTTACTTTGAAGAGCAATGGCCTTTGGTGTCAGATAACTTTGCTTTACGCCTATAAGAAATGAAAGAGGGTGCATACTTCGCTTAAATGATATAGTAGCTTGATCTTGATAACTCAAACTCTGAAAAGATGCTTTAGTTCCCATAGCAGAGGTATTACCATTATTATCTGTAAATGAACCATCATCATTATAGCTTCCATGTGGTGTGCTTATGCCTACTGGTCCTGAATATACAAAATTTCCCTGCTCGTCTGTACTAAATACAGTGGTTAAATCAGTTACATTTGTTAAATCTGCTTTTCTAGCAACAGCCATTGCTCGTCGGGCTTCTTGAGGAGTCATGGCAGAAGTAGGATCATTCACATTATAAGCTACAGTAACAGGAATACCAAGAAAGTTACCTATCTTACCCATAATACCTGTATTTACAGCATGAATAGATATTCCAGTCATAGGATCAAATCCAGTATTAGGAATACCCATTACAGCTTGATCTACTGCCATTTGAGATTGACCAGCATGATTAGCTACATTATTTGCAATTGCTAGTCCTATCCCTACTGGTGTCAGACCTATAAGTGGACTTAAAGCCGGAACCGGAGTCGAAATAGTTGGCCCTGTTAGGCCCATAGCATTTGCTACTGTAGATAATCCTGCTTTTAAACCAAACGAAGCTACATCTGATGAAGTTACTTGTCCTAACGGACCTAAATCCGCAACTACACCTTTAGGATCAGAAACTAATCCTGCAACATGATCTGCCAATGATGGAGGTTGTGTTTGAGATACTATATCTGCCGCTGTAGGAGTAGGAACTGGGGACATTACACTAGGAGCAGTAGCAGAACTAATTTGAGCAGCAGTAGCTACTGCTTGTGGTGAAGGAGTAGGTGCTACAGAAGGACCAATAGTCGGAGAAACTGAAGGAGCAGCAGTTCCCGTAGCTGGATTTACGGATGCTCCTCCGGGTTGAACTTGTACAGTTTGTATAGGTTGTTGTATAGGTTGTTGTGTAGGTTGTTGTGTAGGTTGTTGTGTAGGTTGTTGTGTAACAGTAGTTGGTTGACCAATTGACTGTCCTGTAGATGGAAAATATCCAGAAGGTATGCTTCCTATTACTTGCCCATTCATAGTGGCTACATATAATTTATTACCAGCCGCATTTTCATAAGGAATAATTTTATATCCTCCGGCTGGAACTGTAGATAAATCTATATCCTGTCCTATAGTTTGCATTGTAGGAACAACTTGTGTACTTACAGGACGTAAAGGTTCAGTAACATTAGCAGGAGATATAGTAGGAATACTGGGTAATGTTATAGGAGCAATAGGAGCAAGTGACGTAGTAGTTAATCCACCAGAAAGAGGTGTAGTAGCTAATCCACCAGTTTGATATTCAGGAATATCATTATTGTCTTCCATTTTAGGCAAGGGTTCACCTTCATCCATTATAGCTTCATCTGGATTGCCCATCAACCCCATATCTTGCATTTGCCGATAACCTTCTTGTGCTTTTTGTATAGAATCTATATATGTTTCTACACCATGATAGTTTACGGCGTATTCAGGAATTACCATTTCTCCTTTACTAAGTTTTGCATCTACATCATCTCTTACACCTTCAGGAGTACCACCCAAAGGAACTTCATTTCCACTTACAGGGTCTATAGTTTGTCCTTGAGGTTCAAATCCCATCATGTTCATTTGTTGATTTGTTCTTGCCATATTTAAGCCCCCGCTTTGGAAATTATTTTGTTGCCCTACAAGACCACCTATATTAAATCGTTTATTACCCTCTCTTAATACAGATTCACGCATTTCCTTAGTAATAGGTAAAACCCATACTTCTTCATTCACTGTTGTAGATCCAAGATATCTCTTTAAATTTTTCAATTTTCTTTCGGATAAAGGTACATCCCCAATATCTAACTCTCTACCTTTAATAGCATTTACTATTTCAAAAGGATCAAGACCTTCTAAATGTGCATACTCTCCTGAAGGAACGGTTGTTTCTGCCTTTTTAAGAGCTAGTTGCTGATATTCGTCTCCTGCAGGAGTTCTTTCAAAACTTCCTTTTGTGACTTGTCCTCCACCATGTTTATTACTAAATGTTTGAGCATATCCTGTTAATTTTTCATCGTAAAATGGTATTAATCGCTCATCGTCATATCTGTCTGCTTGTGTTTTTCCTACCGTCCATGAAACTGCATTTTCTCCTTCTTGTATAGCTTTATATATAAGCCTATCAAAAGTAACTTCATGCCATGTCTTTTTAAAAGGTAAATCTGCAACGCGATCAGATTGAGATTCTATCCAAGGTGCTAATTCTTCGTTTAATTTAGAAAATTCGGCTTGTTTATATATCGCGTCAGCGTAAGCTCGTGGATCTTCTGCAATACCGCCACCCATAGCAACTTCACCCTCCAAGTCTATTTTGCCAATCTCCGAAAGTTCTAAATAACGTTCTATTTTTGCTTGTATCTCTTCAGTTATAGGTGGAGGTTCTTGTACATATCCAAATTCTCGTCCTTCTGAATGTAATTTACTTTGTATTTCTTCAGCATGAAGAGTTTCAAGCATTTCTTCTCCGACAATAACATTATCTCTTTTTTTTGTTCGTAAATGTGATATAATATTGTCTTCTATATCCCGATAATGAGGATCAGTATAGTTTATCGGGACACTGTACTCCCCGAACCTTAAGGGGCGTCCCGGCCTGACGCGGCGAATATCGTCGGACATCTCTCTGGCAATCCTGTCCACTGAATGACGCCGTCTAGGAACTGTAAGTAATAGCTCTTCGTAATTCTTGCCACCGGGACTAGTGGTTACAACACCTCCCACCGTATCTGGATATCTTGCTGTATCCTTATCCGATAAACTAATATCATGTTCATATGATTGTGTTTGTATTTTTGCTTCCTCAAGAGTTTTATACGTATATAAACCTTTAGCGTCACCATAGCCAATAGTATTCCAACCAGCACCCCAGCTGCCGCCGACGTTACCCATATCCTTACCAAAAATTTCGTACCTACCGTCCTTAGTTTTGATTGCTTCAAACTTGATCTTATATTTGTCGCCTAGTTTTGCCTCTATATTAAGATTAGATGTTACATAATTATCCAAAGCTCTTAAAAAATCTTTTTCTGTTTCTGGATCAAGTGCTGTTGTACCAGAACGTATAGCTTGTTTAATTTTTACATGGGGTGGCGGAGGGCGATCTGGGGCGGGAGCTACCATGGGATATTTATTCCCATCAGCAGCGTTCATATGTTCATAAATAACATCAAATATTTTAGAGCTTATTGCTGAAGTCTCAAATTGTAAAGTATCTAAAACAACTTCTGTTTGCTTAGACTTGTATTCTTCTTTAGTAATAAAACGCCTATCTTCCCATTCTAATTTTGGTAAATCCCCTTTTTCCTTTAATACTCTTTCACTAAGTACAACTTTATTGCCTTCAAAATAATCTTGAAGTTCTTGTTGAGTTACTTTATCTTCCCCTTCTAAAAATGTAGTTAATCCTGTTTCATCTAGTTCTTCTTTTGTTGCTCCTTGTTTAATCAATGCTTTTTTGGCTTGTGATTTAGGTACTACTTTTTGTTTTTTAAATACTGGTAATTCATCTATTGCACGGCCAACAACAGAATAAAAACCTAACTCATCTATGTCTAATTTTGGTTTTGGTTTTGGAGTATCTATAATTGTATCAAGAGGAGGACCAAGCTTACTACCAACACCAACATCTTCAACACTCATTCCTACAGGAACAGGAGTTTTTCCTTGTTCTGATCTTTTTGTAAATTCTTCTGCTGTATTTTTGATAAAATTTTGACCGGCCTCACTTTTAAGTGCTCTACCTAAAACTACTCCAAATGGAACCGTACTTAATGCTGCTATACCACTACCCATAGCAGCTTCACCAATATCACCAGTAGCTACACCTCGTTGTGCTTGCTGAACCCCTTCTTGCCCCATGTATGCTATATCTAAACCAGTTACATCAGCAAGCCCTAATCCAAATTTTCGTTCACTAGCAGGATTACCTAAAGTACTTTCAGCAAAGTTTCTTGCGGCATGTTTATCCATTCCTACAGATGTTAGAAAATCTTGAATAGTTGCACGACCTTCTTCACGCCATGTAGGTTTATGAGGAGCTACATATTCTTTTCTAGCCGCTATATCGTCAGCAGACATTATGCCAACAGATGATGGAAATCTCGTAAAATCAGCTTGTATTCTTTCTTCTTCAGTTGGTACATATCCTTCTTGATCAGTGTCTGGATCATAATAATATCCCGGTTCCTGTTCATCTTGTAATGGAGTACCTAATCCATTTTTTGAAAAGCTTACTGGATCAGAAGGAGGAACAGAGCCTAAACCAGTAGACATGTTTAAGCCTCCTCTTTGAAAATTCTTTTGTTTAGTAATTAGACCTCCTATTTTAAATGGAGTAGGAGAATGAGGTTGAAGTGCATTTACCCATACATTAGGATCTTTAGCTGCATAAACATCTCCTCCAAGATATTTTCTAAATAAAGGCGTAGATTCTACTCCTGATTTTATACTTTTGTCAGACCACATTCCTTCAGTCTTAAAATATCGTTTACCAAATAATGTTTCAGCTTCTTCTGGTGCTCCATATGGACCTATATCAAACGTATCTCTATGTACTGCAACTTCTCCTTCTCCTAAATTTTTTACGAAATTATCAAACTCTTCCCAATCTGGCATATCATTTGCAGGTAAAAGTCCTTCTTGTACCATCTTCCAATCTGGTTCGTCCAAGAATTTTTTTGGTTCTTTCAATCTTGAAGGTTTAAACTCAATAATTTTTATTGGATTACCTGTCTTTGGATGTATTGATCTTATACCAAATGGAATAGTTGCTGCTCCCCATCCCTTACCTGCATATGTACCAGCAAGTCTAGGATTTGTTGTAGTCCAAGTTGCTGTAACCCATTGTTCTTTAGTCTTTCCTTTTAAATCTTTAGGTTTTGTTCTAGATGTCCCAAATGACATTGATTCTAATGCTTTTGGACTATCTGCTTTAACTCCCCTAAAAACAATAACAGGTTTTCCATCTGAACCTTTTAAAACATTTTTAGGTAAATTAGCAGCAAAACCTGTTGTAAACTTTTCTTCAAGATTATTAAGATTGCCCATAATTTGTTTTTGTTTCTGTTTCTCTAATGGTCCTACATCCGTTTTACCCGTTTTAATCATTTCAGAAAAACCCTTTGGTGTTGTGGTCTTTTCCGAGAATACCTCTGGTATTTTACTAGTGCCACTACCTAATCCTGTTGCACCATGTTTCCAAGTTTCTTTTGTACTTTTTAGAATTGTTTTTACTACATCCCCACCAAAAGGAATTATTCCTAACATAGCCATACCGATAGTAAACAAAGTAGGATCATCAAACGCATCTTTTGCAGCAAGAGCATCACCTATACCGGGAAGTAAGTCTGGAATTAAATTGTCAAGTTGTATTTCTCCACGTAAACGCCTAGCTTCACCATAGTCTATTCCTTCAATAATTCTAGGTTGAGGCTCAACGCCCTCTCCACGATAAATTTGTGGGTATCTTTGTCCCTCTCGTCCACTTTTAACTTTCTCACGCAATTGTTCCATTCTAACTTCAGAAGTGGGATCATGCTCTCTTGTAACTTGCTTGTCTATATCTGTAAGAGGATATGGTGGAAGCATTAAACTATTCTTATCCATTTTCATAGCAGGTTGATTCCACTCATGTTTAGGATCACGCAGAACTCTGTCACGCGCAATTTCCTGTAACTCTTCATCAGAAAGTTCTTTTTTTGAACCTAAACCATTAGCCATTTAAATTAACTTCATCCTTTAGTTGTTTTAATTTACGCAAAGTAGTAATAGCTCCTTGTGATCTACAAATAAGCACAGAATTATCTGCTTGTTCTAAAGTAGCTTGTTGTTGCATAATCATCCAATCTAAATAATTATTGAACGCGACCCACTGGCGCTTGTTGTTGACCAGTGTTTTGAGGTTGTTGAGGAGCTTGTTCTGTTCCACTAAATTGTCCCTCCATAGGAGTAGGTGCAGCCCCAACACCAATATTACCACCGCCACCGCCTTGTAAATCATTTGGACTTAAACCCGGAGCTTGTTGTGGTTGTTGAGGTTGCTGTTGAGCGAGAGGTTGTTCCGGTTGTTGTTGTTGTAATATCTTAGCTTGTCGCATTGCTTCTTCAGGAGTATTACACACTTTATCAGGATCAAGACCCATAGAGTTAGCAATTTCTCTAATAATAGAAGTAAATTTAGCAAATGGTGCAAGAGCAGGATTACCTACTACTTGCAAGAATTGTAATAAACGTTGGCTTCTTACTTCATTAGCCATTAAACTTTCTGTTCCACGAGCTTTAACTTCAAGATCACCTTTAATATCTGAATCAAAGTCAAACTGCATATTAAAACTATAGAAAGATTCTCCTAATGGTCGTAGCAAGTAATCATCAAAGTTTTTAACGACTGTCTTAATACTTCCTGCAGCAGCCCCCATAAGCATAGAGATGCCTGAAGCAGTTCTTCCTGTACCCGTAACACCCGTTTGTCCATGCGAAAAACTAGGAAGGCCCGTAGCTTCATCGGAAAGCTGCCGAGCCTTGTCAAATAACTGCATGTTTTCATTACTTACGTTTGGAAATTTTGTACCGAATATAGCTTGCCCCGGAGCACCACCTTGCCTACGGAAAATTTTACCGGGATATACTTGCAAGTCTTGTCCGGGAACAAGATTAGTTTCATCTACTTCAATAAGAAGATTTCCACTAAGTACAGCATTATCTACAGCCATACGCATAAAACCATTCATTAGAGTTTGTGTATCATCCATATTCTCAGCAAGACCAATACCAAAGAAACTGTAAGGATTAAGTTCGTATGGTACAGCATAATAAGGAATACGAGTAGGCTTAAAGGGATTTACTACAAGGCGTAAAACAAAATTATTACATACCCAACAATTAACTTGTATCTGATCTACATTTTTAAATTCTTTAGGTAAGTCAATTCCATGTTCTTCCGCTACATCAGAATCCATAGTACCCCAATATTCAAGTACTTCATACCTTTCAGGATGATCATTTAAATAGTAATCTTTTAAGTCATCTTCCCAATATTCACTTGTATACAGTTCTCCCATTTCAATACAGTTGTCAATTGCTTCATGCCTAAAATGCGGTCTTTCTTTTAAGGCACGTAATTTAGATTTTGATAACTTGTGCCTTTCAATTACATATGTAACTTCATCCATATTACTTGCATCTGGATCAGGATAAAAATCCCAACAAGATACACTACTAACTTTAGGTACAGTTTTTATTGTAGGATTATACCCTCCTTCTTCATCCCAATTTGCATATTCTTTATTAACTGCAAATGGTCCTTTAATAATGCCTGTACCAAATAAAGAACATTCAAAAGAAGCTGCACGTAAATGCTTACTTGCACCAGATTCTTCTAGTTGATCCATTATTTTCTTTTCCATCTTTTTAGCTGCTACCATTGCAGGATGGAAAGTTACAGCAGACGGTGTTGAACCTTCTCCTTCTTTTAGTCCATCAACTTCAGAAAGTTTTTCTTCTAGGGGACCAAGTTGAAGTTTACGTTCAGTCAAACTTACTACAGTATCTCCGGGTTCTAAATCTTGACCATCTCCCGGAAATCCATATGGACTTTGCGGTTCTTCTTCTCTTGCTACTTGAGCATCTTCTGTTTTATCGTTAGGATCAAAATGAACAGCTTCTGTAATACCTTCAGGTAAAGTAGTAGGCTCAATACTCAAAGGAAATTTTTGTCGTGCAAATAGTACATCTGTAATTTGACCATAGGCAGCAAGAACTTTTGTTTTTGTTACCTTAATAAATACACGAGATCGTTCTGCTTCTGTAAACTGTACATCGGGGCTATAAATACCACGATAATTACGATATGACTGTAACCATCTTTCTTCGTCAAATCTACGCCAATCCTTAGATCTTTTAAAATTATCCTGAATAAAATCTACTACTCCAGATAATTCTTCGTCCTTAGTTTTGTCATCTAAAACTAAAGTATCTTCTTCTTCAAAATTTTTATCTACCATATTTTAGTATCCAAAGGTTGCATCAGAGGGTAAATATTTATCTGCCATTTTTTCTATTGTAAAATCAAATATTCCCCGCCGAGGTCTGCTCATTACGCCATATCTTAGTGCGTCATATAAATGGTCTTCTGATTTTGTGTCTACATCTTCTGTATTCTTTTTATCTAAAGGTATTACAGGAAGTTGCGAAACAAGGTTTCTACAATTATAAAACATTACCATTCCCGGAACTGAATCATCTTCATCATAAGATTCTTGTATTTGTAATCTACGGTGTATCTCATTCTTTCCGGCAATTCTACTTCCTGCACTTCTATCGCTTGGCCTCCAACGACAACCTGCAGTAATCATTTGTTCTGCCAAACTTGGTCCTGTATCTCCTCTTTTATGCCAACAAGAACTATCCAGAACCCCATAAAGAATTGTACCATCATTTTCCTCTAAATGCAAGACTTTATTAGCTAAATCTTTTGCTAGTACTTTTGATACATAAAGTTCTCGATAAATAATTAATTGCCCATCTGGGGCAACTGCAAACCATAAAACAGCACTATAAGAACCATAACCATAATCACAAGCCCTAAATTTAGGCCAATTTTTTGGTATATCAAAGGGTTCAACTACATGTATCGTTCTATTAAATTCAGGAAATGCTGCTCCTTCTGCTACATCCCAATCTCCTTCCAGTAATCTTTTACGTTGATTTTCTGGCAAGGATAATAACATTGCTTCGTAATCTCCACTAGTCGAAAGATATGGATTATCAAACAATCTAGCAGGAATAAACTTACGAGTAAAGAGAGGCTCCCCTTCTTTGCTATGCCCTTTCGGAAATACCAAAATCTTTCCATTTTCATCAGTAGCTGAAAAAGGAGAGCCGGGAGGAGAAGGATCAATAAAGTATTTTTTAACCCATATATGCCCCGCTCCTCCGGGGTTTGTTGTGGCTCTCATATATACTGGAAGATCGGGTGCAGTAGACCTCAATCTTGATCTTAAATAATCCCACGCAAATGGTGTGGGCCATTGCGTAAGCTCATCAAAACCTATCCAGCAAAAAGACAACCCTTGGTAACGGAGTACGTCATCATCTCTATCTAGATATGACAGCCACAATCTACCGCCTGAAGGGGAAGTCCACTGCATCTTTCTTTCCGACCACTTTATGCCAGAAATAATTTGTGGGTAAAGTTCTTGTGACTTCCATACCAATTCCCTCAATTCTTCTGTAGTTCTACGTAAAAGTAGACCAGAAAATTGAGGATGACTTAAATATCTAAGAGGATCAGCTAACATTGCATAGCTTTTTCCTCCACCTGCAGCCCCTCCATAGAGAACTTCTCGCTCTGAAGCTGCTAGAAAATCTGTTTGTGGTCCTTCATTTGGCTCAAATAGTACATTGTACTTTTCTTTAAGCTCTAATTCTTCAGATTGTGTTTCTGATGACTGAGTATCTTTTTTAAATTCTTGCTTCTGTTTGTCTTTTTTCTTTCGCGCCTGTACGCTTTTCCTCAAGTTCTTCAAATTTTTTGATGGCGGTTTCGTATTTTTTAACCCATGCTCTATATGTCGCTGCCTTGCTTTTCCGTTGCTTTTCTTTTTGGATTCTTTTTCTGAGTCCAATATGGGAGATTTGTCTTCCTGTTCTGTCACTTAACCACCTTGCTACATCTCTATATGAGTATTCCGTTAAATACTCTTTAGCTAATTCAAGAGCTTCTAGCTCATCTACAATGGGTACAAGAATATCTTCATCTTCTTCATGTACCTCATACCCAAACGGAATAGTCCTACTTATTCTTGGTATCTCTAACCATTCACTATCTTCTTGAAGCCCGACAGGATCAGGCATTTTAAAGTATCCTGCATCATACATTATTGTTTTTTTCTATTTTTTCTACGTGAGACTATTCTTAAATTACTCTTTTTATTATTTCTAGGATTACCGTCCTTATGGTCTATTTCTTTACCGTCACCCTTCTTAACCCTTTTCTTACGTTCTGCTTCACGCCTATTCTTATTTCTTTTCGCACGTTCTTCTTTCATGCGCTTACTTTTGTGGTATTTTTGATAGTCTCCTTTACTGTATGCCATGTTCTTTTGGTGGAAGAAGCATGATACCTTGCGGTGCAGACACCTCTACCTTATCTGTTTTTTGAATACCAATACGGTCTAGCATCTCTTTAGCTGCATTTAACCTATGTTGATTACCCAATTCAGCAGGATTTTGCAACACAGAAACTAAAGCATTAGCTGCTCTTGGAGCATTAACGGCTAGATATTCTTTTGTCAATTCAAGTATCTCATCTTTCATAGAACGTACAATTTCTGTAGTACTTGAATTTTCACTATATCCAGCCAATACTTTGGCCCTAGAATAGTCGCCACCAGCTTCATCAAATAAAACTTTCAAAAAGTTACTTTGTCTTGTGGTTAATTCTCTCATTTTTTAAAACTTCTATCTCCAAACCACCATGCTACAGCAGTTGTAGTCAAGAACATAATCTGGTTTGATAAATCATATACAAGCGCAGCATCATCGTTTGCTTGCCAAAAGATATATACTACAAAGGCTAAAAGTACAAACGTAAGAACCGGACGTACAAAACGTAGTATAGAAGCTATGGTAACAGATGCAGGTCCATAAGAAGCATCATGTGCATATGAAGCTGTCTTCATAGCTGCATTTGTTTCCATACGGGCAATAGCTTCTTCACTTTCAAGCTCCTCTTTTCTAGAGGAGATTTGCAATTCCTGTAGTTTATATTCTTGATCGAACTCCAAAGACATCTGTTTTATTTTTTGCCTAGTTTCAAAATAACGACCTACAGTACCAATTAAACTACCTACAATACCTGTAGCACCGCCAGTTAATACTGAAGCTATCATATCAAACATATAATTCTCCTTACCACGTTGCAGAGTACTTACGATTGTCTACATGTACAAAGCTTTTATAATTTACTCCCATGCCTTTAAATCCAGCAAATTCTGCTGCTTTAATTACTTCTTCTTTAGTTAAACCCCGTAATGAAATGTCAAATGCCGTAGAGGGACTTTGTTTCGTAGACCTATGTTGACTTTTTGGTGAACCCCCTACTCGCACATTATGTATAGGACAACGTGCAGCACTATTTATAATCATTGGCTTTTGTAAAATATCTCTCATTTTTTGAAGTTTGCTTATAGCTTCATCTTGAATGTATCGTGTTTTACAACCACATTTACATTCTAGTTCAGACCATTTAAAAGATACGCTTGCTTGCATTAGTTTATCCAAAAATAGCTGTCTTAATTCCCATAGCCAGTTGAGCAAGAATAAGCAAACTTACTGCCCATAAAATCTTATTAATGCCATCTACAGACTTTTGTATATGATGTAAATCATTAGTCTTTATAACTTCTATCTTTTCAGATAATAGCTTTAACTCTCCTCTAATCTGGACGATATCAATTTCATTTTTTCTTTCGATATCGGCCATTAGACATATTCCTTACTACTTGGCATCGTTAAGTGGCTTTGTAACAGATTCTTTTAATTTTTTTACTTCTAGCATATCGTTTGGCTCCACTCCTGTATTTTCTCTAGTTCCAAATAGCATGGTTACATTAATTCGTTTATTCTCAAATCCCGGATGAAAGTTTACATCTGCTGTTTTATGAAATAAATTTGAATCAAATAACACACACCTATTATACTTATAAGGTACATAAATAGCTTTAGCATTATTATCTTTTAAATATTTAATTACTTCTGTTTTATCGTCACCATTATACTTATTAAAATCCCAATCAGGTGGAGCACCTTTATCCCAAATCCACATACCTCCTGATTTACCTATATCTTTTTCTTCATCGTAATGTGCATTACACTTTGTAGGTGTAATCCAAAAGTTAGTATTAATAGCTGCAAAATCTGCATGAACATCAATACCGGGACATTTAGATTCATATTTAAATGCCCACATTTGTCCTAAATGCCTTTTATTGGGCGTATTAAATATGTTGGGTAGTTTTTCCATTAACTCTGTAGCTAATGTAGTCAATACATTTGGATGAAAACCACTCTCTCTAAACGCTCCTAAATAGCCTCTGCCATAAATAGTATTCCAAAAAGGAAACTCAAGGCAGTAACTACGCAACTTCTGTAAAGCTTCTTCATTTAAAAAATCGTCCAATATTACTAGATTAGGATTTGTGTTATAATAGCTTTTTTCAATTTGGTCAAATGGTAAATCAAAATTTAATGAACCTTCCTTATGTTCATGGTACGGAAGACTTAGTTTACCATTATTCAAAAGCCATATCAAATGCCCTACATCATGCGCTTCTTTTAAATATGGACGATGATCTTCAAAAGGCTGATCATTACAATTATCTAGTGGGTCATATGGTTTATTAGTTTGTAGCTCTTTAGATTTCTTTGCTTTTTTCTTTTTGCTCTGGGACATTAACTACCCCTTTTTGCGAGTTCTCCGAGCAGAGGGATTTTTCTTTCTTGGTGCTTTCTTAGGTGTGCCTACAGCAATCATAATGGATGCTCCGCCGCCACCTTTATCCTTTTTATCACTTATATATTTACCACCATATTCTCTGGCAGCAGCTTTTGCATTCTTTTCTCCCTCTTTTGTATAGGGAAATTTTACCATAGGCATATTACGTACTCCTTTACATTTTTAATTCTTTAACCATACCACCAGCGGCGTACATATGGGACTTACCTTTATATGAACCACCCTTCATAAAGGAAGGCTTTTTAGGTGTTACACCACCCTTTTTATACCTTTTTTTTGGTTTTTCTGCAATTTTTAAAGAATGTTTATAAGACGTATCTAAAGCTTCTCCACTCAATTGTGCAACTGTGTCTGCTCCAACCCCTGTTACTTCCATAATAAAATTTCTTTTTTCTGCATCTGATATTTCGGGACTTTCTGGTAGCCTACCATGCTGTCCTCCGGGTGCTCCAACACCAGACCTACGAGGAAGTTCTGCTCCCGGTTTCCTTGAAACTTTTATTGGCATATTTAATTCTCCTTATATTCCTAACATAGTTAATATAATGTATTGTACTATAATGTCTGCTAATGACATACTTACTGTGCTACTTTTCTAAGCCAACGAGAAGCTGCACTTAGACCAGCATGGATCTTAGCTACAGGCCACATAATCCATTCAATAATCATAATGGGCACTAAAGGCACATATGCAAAAATCTTCTTAACTGCACTCATAATTCTATCCTCCTTATTAAAAGTAGTTTTTCTATTCCACGCATTACTGTGTTCAAGTAATTTTACGTATAATATTCCACTCATGCCGAATCATTTTCTGGATTAAATTCATAAAATGTACCACAACTTATGCACTTAAAGGAATTATCTTCATATACATAGAAAGTTAAAGACAGGATATCCTTTGCAGCACATACTTGACAAAGTATTAAGGAATTGTCTGTTTCGTCATTGGCAGTATGTAAATGAATTAAATCTCCCATTAGTCTCTATCCCACCCTTCAGCTTTTAAGGCATTATGTACCTCTTCATAAGAAAAGGTTTTACCTGTACGCTCTCTTAAAGCTGCTCTAATGTAGACTACATCATGGTGAGGAAGCTTTATGCGCTCATTATAATTTGATACACTATGATAAAATTCCTCTAGTGTTAAATCATTATACCATTGTAACATTTTTTGAGATTTTGTCAAGTAAAAAATTGCCTTTATTGGCTTAAATATTCTCCAAAGAGGGTTTCTATTTGTAATAGCTTTTCTTCTGCTTCTGCAAGTTTAGATATTTCAGAATCTACAGCACTAACTAAATCTGGATGTTCTCCAATGCCTACAGGATTATCAAGGTATACTTTAATATTAACTTTTGCAGCCATAACTTCAGCTTTATACTTAGCTTTAAGAGCTTCTAGCATCATAGCATCCTCTTTAGACTAAATCAGTTAAATACGGAAGTTTATAATTTTTTGACTTAATGACTTTACCGTCTTCCCTACGTAACGGCCTACCATCATCATCAAGCTTAGACATATTAGACTCATGGACACGCTTAAAAGCAGTATCAAAGTCCCAACCATATGTATCGGCCATACCGACACATACAACCACAACATCGACAAGTTCTTTAAGGATTTCTTGCTTATTTCTTCCTTTAATCGCATCAAATAACTCTTCTACTTCCTCATTTATAAGCTTTTTACGCAATAATAGTAGTTCTGTATCGGCAAGAGAGTTCATTTCAAACTTTTCATGTCTACTACACTCAAATACAGTATGAAATTCAGCTAAACATTTAGATACAGATACCATTACTTCCTACTTTTTTTCTTTTTCTCATCTTTTGCGTACAAAAGTCTAATCATTTTATTGGCATTTTCTACAGAAGTAGCTTTTGCTAACTTTCTCCAACCTTTACCAGTTTTTTTATAGACAGTTTGTCCTAATCTTTTATAAGGCATTACAGAAATCCTTAAAAGTACAGATAATATAGTTTAACATATAGTTTAACATTATGTTTAACTTCTGTTGCTTGTGATTTATTAGTTTAATCTAAAAGAACATTGCAACATTTGTTTAACATTATGTTAAACTATTGTAATGTATAACATTATACTATATTTTAACCTAGTTGTCAAGTAAAAAATGCATATTTGTATAAAAATAATATATTACTGTGTTATATTTGTCACATAATACATATTATCTTATAATGTTGTGACATATTTGCCACACTTATATGTAGTACATTATGTGTGCTTGTATATATATCCGTAACAGTTGTTTTTGTGGTTAACAACTCATTTTCCCCATCTGTGTAGAACTCCATATACGCTAACGTATGGGAGGGGGATGGCCCTCGCGTGGGGTGGCCGTTGCATTTTTGTCACACCAAATAAATGCGACTTATCATCAAAAATCGGCAAGTTATTTTCACATTGATTATCAATCTGTTGCCCATTTAATTTTGCAAAACGTCGAACATTTAATTTTGCACTTTATATATTTTCGACAACTAATATCCTATCAGCTTTGCAATACGCTAAACATTTAACTGACAATATATACCCGCCACATGAAATACACGGTAGGTATATCCCATAACATCCATGCCACACTATACATCGCTCCAACTACTAACCTTAGTACTTCGCACCAGCCCCCCATATATCCCGACCACAGAAACACGCTTGACACTACATGCCAATGCTCTATGATCCGCATTGTACTGGCCGGATTAGGTTCAGATAAGCCGCTGACGATACCGCCAAGCATGGCGAGCAAACGGGCACCTAATCAAAGAGCGTGAAAGCTTAGGGCACCACACAGGCGAGCGGTACCGCTACCGAATAACGCTAACCCCTTAATCTGCAAGGCGCGACGTATGCCGCTGCTATAGATGCACACGGCCTATCAATCGCCTTGCCGACAATAGGACACAACAAGCAATGTCAAAATCTAACACGAAACAAGCCAGCAACAGCAACAGCGCAACAGATACAATCCTTGACACCGGCAAAGGTAAGCCAATGTCAAAAATTGACAAGGATGCGCTACTATCTAGCACTGTCGCAATTGGCGTCGAACTAAAGGCGGCCAACACAAAGGCGAGCGAGGCAAGAATAAGCGCTAATGATTTGGCGTTTCTATTCGTCGTGCATCTTATCGCTCTCTTTTCTAACAATCGCAATAAGACGGCCACGCTATGGCCGGGACGTGGCGGTATTAGAAAAACTCTTAATACAGCATTAAAGGATGCTGGCATTAAGAAGAAGGCTGCAGACCGCTATATGGCTGTATCATCTATAGTTGAGATGCACCAGTTAGCAGTGCCAGCCAATTCCACTGTTGAGCAAGTGCAACGCGTTTGCGCTGTCTACGGTTGGGACACAGTCTCACAAATAAAACAGGCATTCGCCGAACCACTAGCGTGGAATGACGATTGTGAAGATAACTTGCTACTTCACATCCCATTGATTGAAACAGAGTGCCAGCACCATGAGGACAAAGGCGCGCAGGCAATCGAAGACGAAGCAAAGCTGGTTTCTAAACGCTACTTCGACGGAATGGACAAAGACGAAAAACAACGAAACAACACGGCAGAGAGAAAAACAATCTTGCCGTATGTTAAACAAAAAGACGTATACGACAAAGCACAACAAAAAGCACAATTAGCTGAAATTGAAAAGCAAACCAAACAATAAACTAAACAAGGCCCGGTAGGTTTAACAGCCTACCGGGCTTTTTTATTGCCCGCTTAACTACTAAGCTTAGTAGTTCAAACGTCAATATAACTAGCCTCGCCGCACCATGCCGACAAGTTAAATATTCCGCCGAGTCCGACACTTAAACAAAAATGCCACAGCTACTGTGCAAAAATGCAACACTTTTTTTTCTTTCTTTTTTTTATCTCGCTGTACTTCCGTACACCGATGATAAGTGTGGGGGGGGGGTGTCGATGATGAGTGGGGTGGGGGGATGGTCACCGAAAATACCCCTTGACATCATATAGATAGTATGCTATGGT